>JAABUI010000157.1_pt1 | contig 94749 bp, 122 predicted proteins | sample 5559111 | NCBI WGS metagenome assembly JAABUI01 (sample SAMN10711870, study PRJNA513365) | rock metagenome | isolation source: Antarctica rocks | place: Antarctica: Victoria Land, Buttleship Promontory | reverse complement strand
GGTTATTAAAGGTACATGCCATTAAGCAGCATAATAGATGGAAGAGACTAAATCACGGCAAAGGCTGGGACGTCGGTGTTTTGGAGATGAGTGTCGGCGAGAGGAGCATCTTGACAATCTCGAGGTAGACACTCCAAGTCTTTGCTATTGAAGAATGTTGACATTCTTTCACCAGTGATTATGCATATGGTGATGGGTACGCTCTCCATACGTCACTTAGTATGGCCATCGAGAGAGCTGATTGCTTATCCCCCCTTCTCCAATCTACAGCGGCTTCCCCCGTCGTATTCCGTCCAATTCAGCCCTAGTCTTGTGAGTGCAACTCACTTCTTACTTCTCGAGGTCACCCTGCAGGATACCTGTTCGCCAAAGCGAGATAAGGAGTGGAGTCCCACCGCATAGCTTGATGTTGTTCAGTGCAAATACTGTGCATACGTCTAACAAGTTCACAGCGATGTGACGCTATTGTCAATCAAAAAGAACAGTGGGGTTGCGTTGTCCGCTGGAGGCGTCCCAGATATCGAGGGGCAAGGTCAACTAAGTTGATTGGAAAGGCGGCATTGACAGGACGACCTTCCGACCTTCCGACCCTACTTTAGAAGAGAGATGCCCGGTCATAGTGGCTAGTCGTAGCAGCCAGTATAGATGGAAATATTTTACAACCTTCTCTGTTCCCTGATCCTTCCTTGATTCCTTATTCCTTTCGTTTGACTCGTGGGGCTTCCCCGCTTTGTGATGACTAACCAATTTCAAAAGAATACCCATTGTCGTTCATCCATGATCTATCACGCCCTGATTTCGCCACAGGCCTGACGGTGAACCATGGATATCACAAATGCCACGCAGCCATACGCGAAGCATTTTATACCGCTTGAGTCAGATCCTCCAGTGCTGAACGACCTTATGTACGGACTGGGAGTCTCAGGCTGTCTTGCTTTTACTGACGTTTGGTCAATCGATGATCCCGTTCAACTCAGTTCCATATCACGTCCGGTCTACGCCCTTATCCTTATTCTGCCTACATGTGAAGAATACGAACGGCATCGCCTGTCCTCTCGGGGATCGGGCAACACTACAGAGGATACGAAAGGAGAAGAAATCATTTGGATTCGACAGACGATTGACAACGCCTGCGGCCTCTATGCCATCTTACATGCGACCTGTAACTCGGCGACGAGAGACTTCATAGGTACGTCGAGCATCGTTACAAAGGAGCTTTTACACTGACCACACGTGGCCGATCAGTCCCCGATTCCCTCCTGAGCAAACTCGTGGCTTCCTCAAATAGCGAGCGAGAGACTTTACTTGAAAGCTCGACAGACCTTGAGACACTATATCGAAAAGCTGCGCTCCGTGGTAACACAGCCCCTCCACCGGCTGAAGATGAAGTTGATTTACATTATGTATGCTTCATCAAGTCTTTGAATGGCTCTGTTTACGAGATGGACGGCGATGCAAATGGGCCAGTCAAAACAGATGTTACATTAAGAGAGGATCAGGATTTGTTGGAATCATCCGCACTCGACTGTGTAAGACGCTGTATCGCTAGAAGCGAGGGAAATGTAAATTTCAGCCTCCTCGCGCTTGTACATAGCACCAACAATTCATATTAGACCCATTGGACCCAGCAGCATCCCCCAATATCTGCCTTTATAATCGACATTGTCACAGACATCAACTATGCTTTCGCCCGTGAGCGTCCGGGCCTGCCAATCCAAAAAACTTTGACTGCATCGCTGAAGCATATCCGTGACATTGAACAGGCTCCAGGACGCTGCGATATGTAGGGGAGTCCAGCCTTCATGGTCTGTCCCATTAGGGTCGGCACCGGCTTGAAGGAGCAGTCGGACGGTCTCGACAATGTCCGCATCCATCCAGGCTGACCAGGGTCCTGCGATTGCGAGATGGATGAGCGGTGAGTAGCCGCCATCTTTGGTCGAGCGAAGCTGGTTTGGATAAGCCCCATATCGCAGGAGAAGCTCAACGGCAGTTGGAAGCCCGTATTCTACGGCCCACGCAAGTGGGGTCCTGCCAAGCGCATCAGGCGTATCGATCAGATTTATGAGCTCCTCTGGTGCGACGGAGCTGAGGTAGTCGGCCATTGAGCCGTAACTCGAGTCGATATTGAGAAGTACTTTGTGTAGCTGGGTAAAGCCTCGGCTAGACTTGTGCTCCTCAAATATCCCGTCAAAACCTAGTGTGCTTTGTCCCCTTGCACGAGATGCAAGCATCCAATCATTAATCGTCTCAATGGGTCGACTTGAAAGTAAGGAATTAGTTTCGTCGGTCCTCGTAGACTCGCTTAGCCTTTACTTACTTCCCAATCTCATCAGTTCTCCAGAGAAAGTTTTCATCCGATACGCCAAACTCCAACAAAGCGGAGTACATGGCCATCGCACACTCTTGCCCAGAACCCCTCCAGCAATAGTGAGCTGCATACTTTCCACCCCGGTCAGTAGACATTCATACTTGTGGTTGTTAGCTTACATAGAGAAGACCGAGCCCATACGGATCATGGTCCCACAGGCTGCCTTCGCCCCGTATGATGATGCTGTAAACACCGGAAATATCTCCGTGGATTACGTGCATGAAAATCGGCGCACCGTACGGTCTTTGGCAAAGCGGAACTGAAAGTCGGTTGAAGTTGTCTTCCCTTGCCAGGCCCGCAGTGATATATGTAGCTGCTCGACCGGAAAGCGTGTAGAATCCTTCGTTTGACTCTAGATCACCAGTCTGAAGTACCTTCGTGTACCCTGTATATGCAGACGTCTCAACCCAGGAATCACGACGGCCAATACCTGACCGACAATGCTGTTGTGAGCTCGCTTTGTTGCTGCAATCCTGGAATCGGTTGTCAGGCTGTAGAGATGCTTGCCATTGGGAGGACCGCAGGTCCGATACTGCGAGACTGATCTTCACATTTCTTTGCTGTAGCTGTGATTCAGTCGGTTGGGGAGTTGAGGAATTTGACCGTGACAAATGCGAGGGATTCAATCCTTCAACGATTGGCGATGAGCTCTTGTGAGCTTTCCGCATGTGTCGCTCCCAATCATACAATCTCTTGTAATTCTTATGACAAAAGTCGCAGGATCTTCCGTCGAAAGCCACTGCAAACTTCTTGTGCAAGATGTCGCTTTTCCCTCGGCAGTGCTTGTATAGGGCTTTGGGTTGTCTATATCGATGACCGCAGCTCTTAACCGGACAGAGAAGTCTGCCAGGGTTAGGCTGAACGAAACCTACTTGGTTCAGCTAGTGACCTGAGAGATTGAATACAGGCTACACTTACGAAAGCGAGGCGAGGTTGCCACATTCTTGGCAGCTTGTGCATGTCGCGTGCTTGTCTTATTGTCACGATGTGAGAAATGAGTAGGCATTAGTAGGGTCGCGCTCGTCCAGACTCAATTTATTGGGTGCCCCATAGTGTGAACGAGAAATGAGCGAGTAGGCATTCTGAAAATTACCGTTGCCAAGCGAATGACTCCTCATGGATTCCGGGCCTAGTAATGGGAGAATAAGAGCTAAAGGTAAGAGTGCACGTTGGAAGCTTTGCCAGCACCACCGAAATCAGATTCAAATTCCTCGCTCAAGGAAGATGAAGCTAGCACTGGCAGAGATAGCCCTGTGAAGCATAGCGAAAGGTAGCATCGTGGAAAGCAGGATCGTGAATGCCAATACCGTGAATGTCAGGACTGTAGAAGCCAGTATTGGGGAAAGCAGTACCGTAGAAGCCAATACTGCAAAAAGCCAGTAGTGTAGAAGCCAGTACCGGGGAAAGCAGTACTGTAGAAGCCAGTACCGGGGAAAGCAGTACCGTAAAAGCCAGTGCCTGGGGATTTGTAAGATGAACGTTTCTAGAATGTGATTAGTTACCATGATTTGCGAGCAATGGAATCCACAAATCCTCGAGGCTCTACTTCTATACCTCATATTCTCATTTCAGCCGTATCCGCCTCATACATCTTGCATGTCTCCCGCTCAGAGCAAGCCGCGCGCTTCAAAAGTTAAACATGACCTTTATTGCACCTTCAACGTCCAGTGAGGTTTATGTACTGACCAAGATCGCTTTCGGGTTCTATAGCTAATTGTGTCATGCGCTTCGAGTTTCAATAAAGAACCTTCCGGAGCGCCGATTATGCTCTCTCATCAACCGCACCTGCACCGGAATTGACGTTTCGGGAGGTATATACTTTCCGAGTGTATATACCTTCCAAGTGCATATACTTTCCGAGTGTATACTTTTCAGGGGTATATACCTTTCAAAGAACTTCCACTATTGTATAACTTCCCAGCTTATGCAATTTCCCAGCTTGTACAACCTTTTAGCTTGCGATATAACACTTGTGTCAAAGGCCTAGCTGACAGAAGACCAGTTTACATACAGTAATAGAAAAATGAATTTCTGAGATCCCCTTATCACTTTCTCAGCGCATGTAGATTTTAAGTGCGTAGTGCCATTGCTGGAGGCTTTGGACATTGGGATGCATAAAAGTCCCTGCGGCATAAGAATCCTTACGCGCTCAAACTTTATAGTCCCTCAAAGTCCTTGGTCCCTTAAGTCCCTATAAGACCATACCCTACACTCTGTTCATCAAGAGTTAAGCAAGTTGACCCCCATCTTTGACTTAACTCCTATTTGGCACACCGACATTTCAGAGTTCCTGAGGTTGAGGCATGTTCAACATATCATTTCCACGTGCCTGTGCGATGTCATATGGCAACCGTTCTTTCTTGAAAGCAGTCTACCGAACCACCAAGAAGTGACCCAATTTTTGGACGCAGTTTCCAAGTCGCTCTCTGGCTTTGGCGGACGAAGTGAAAGCGCATGGAGAGTCTTGACCCTACGAGGGATCGACGCTCTTGGTGGTTCGTCTGCAAAATCGAATTTGGTAGAGTCAACCATGTACCGAATACTCGAGACTCTTCGGCCACTGACTGTTCCGTCCGAGTCGGCAGAACTTGAGAAGGGTCTGGTTGACATTGTCAAATCGTCAGCCACATTGTGGAAAGCTGCACGAAATGATGAGATGAAAATCATGATTGAAAGGCGCCCCGATCTCCATAGCAAAGAGAAATGGCACGCCGAAGATATTGAGGGTTTTGAGGAGGCCCCGATTCCACCAGACGAAACGGTGAACACAATGGGAATCCAGTCACTTTGTCTCTTCCCAACCGTTCTCCAAACAACCGCACGGGGTGAAACTGTGGTCCTTCACCAAGGCAGTGCGCTCTTTGCGGGTTCTCGTGTTTGGGTTCAAGGGATGTTGGAGAAAAAGGAGCACGAGCAGGAGTTGGCAAAAGCAGTAATGGATGCCCGCTCGAAGGTTAACGCTCGAAGGACTTCTTTTCCAACAGGCCCAAATAGTCCCACCGAAGGGAAGTTCTCTAAGACTTAGCTCAGGCGATTCTACTATGATTTACATGATAGTAAATATTTTATATATCTGATATGTTTTAATCCTGATCAGATGGATGCACCAAGCCGTAGAACAATATCGTATGTTTAACCCTAAGTTTCTCGCAAGTCAAGCATAGCCAACTTGTTTTCATCCGGTTTCATTTCCGATTGTGAAATTCGTTTCGCTTTGTTTCGATGCGAGAGTGACCAGAGACCCTTCGAAGGAAGCCCGGCCTCTCTCAAGGCTTTTGCATGTCCTTCAGGTGGTTGGTGCAAATCTGTTAACAGGCCCTCCCTCTTCCCTTTCTTACACCTCTCCGAGGCTTTGCGTTTTCGTCTTTCTCGTTGTCCAGCTTGCTGTTGTTCTTTTGCTTTATTGGGCATTGAATCTTCATTCCTCGTTTTATCTTCGCTAATCAGTAAGATAGAATATCCCAAAACATTCTCAACAAACTCACCTTTTGTATTGTTGTTCACCTGTGTCACAGCAAGTGTGGCATCTAGGAGACTCTGCCTGCTGGCTTCTCTATGCCTCGGCTCTCGACCAGGTAATCTAGCTTTCTTGTTGCCGCTTGATCTCCACCTCCGTTCCGCCGGGCGTTCATATCCGCTGTGCGTAGAGAACCAAGGTTCACGCAGCCAGCTGGAGTTGAATGACATAATGTAATTCTCGCCAGGAGTCACCGCCACCTCTTCAACCTCTACTGCTTGGTCGACAACTTGACGAGACGTTGGATTCTTGATGTCTGCCATGGCAATTTTGTCAATGTAAATCACAATTCTTGGAACGATATCACTCACGATTAGCTTGCCAAGCAATAATGGGAACGAGAATCTTACGGGACTGCTGCGAGGAGTATCGAAGCAGACTAGATACTTGTCTAGATTCAGATAGACAGCAGGTTTGATAGAACATGAAGTAACTGCCAAATTCGCTGCGGGTTCGGAGTTAAGAGGCCAGACGCCTGCGATCTACTAGTGGCTATGACTCATGTTCCAATGAGCTGCGCCTTTTCGTGGGATTAGTCATGTAAGCGGCGACAATTGATGGACAAAACACTTGGCTTGTCATCATCATGACATGATCAAAGCCATGGCTCCTCTACAGCCAACTTGTTATCTCTAGCAAATGCCATCATGTCGGACTTTAGTGCTCGTTTAGAAACCGTTTCTCAAGGACCCGAATATTACATCTCCCAACAATCACTGCGGGCTAAGGACGACTTGATTGAAGACTTACAGGGTCAGATAGCAAAATTGAATCAAGAGTTGAAGACCATAAAATCGGACAAGGTGCTACGACGGGATCAGATATATGCCCTCAAGGCTGAAGCTCGGTCTTATCAGGAAGAGCTAGGAAAATCAAATTCAAAGCCCAGGATTTAGAAACGAAGAGCCTACAAGAAACTCCAGCTAAGGATATCGGGAAAGAAGTCAGGATCAGATACCTTGAGCGCCATCGCCAAACGATGGGGAAATCAATCGGCAAAGTTGGCTATGACCATATCAAGTCCGGAGATCGCGCAGCTCACCGCGGGAGACCGTTTGTGGATGCTTGGCTGTACCAGACCCGACAGATGTCCGACCAGAACGTCTACAAAGACTTATATAGGATTACTCCAGGGGAAATGTGGCAATGGAGAGATATTCCTGAGGTAGTTGAAATCTCTAGGTTCCATGCTTCTTTACAGAGTGAATACAAGCTATCAAACAGATTCCGGGCTCTCTTTGATCAATTTTCAAAGCTACTGCGACGTATTACTCTCCGACAGAGCTTCAAATGGCATTCGCAGAGGACAAGGTTTTGCAGTACAAGCAAAACCAATTGCAAGACTGCTATGATGGAATTATTGCTGCAAACGCTTCTGGACCGCGCACTACAGCTCTATAGCTCTCTGCCGTTCTTACAAGTTCACGAAGAGCACGAATGAGTCACTGCCACGCAAGATTGTCCCGAGTTGATCCGAATGTCCGGTGGAAGTCGAAAACGAAAGACATGATAAGAGAATGGTATACGGGAGCCAGTTGCAGCGAATTACTCAGCTGAAGTGTAGAACACAACTAAATGCAATCATGGGTAGAGGCACGATGGGAGCCATTGAAGGAGTTGAGAAAAGAATTGACGAGGGAAGGGAACGGGAAAGGGAACTGAGGGGAAAATGGGCGGAGGCGGAGAGGAGGGCTGAAGACGGGGAGGAGAGATGAGTGAGAAGCGGGGAGGTGCAAGAGGAGGGAGGACAGACTGGGAGTTTTGGCGTAGGAAGGAAGACGCCTTTGGGGGCGATGTATCAGGTTATGTTCAAGCGGGGGTTGGTTAGGAGATGGAAATTCCCTGATTCTCTTACACTTAGATTTCAGCAGCCTCGCCTTTATAATACCTACCACGATGTTTTCGATCTATCCAGTCAGAAGTTATCGCTACCCACCAACATTCTTGAACCTTCTTGCTGCGCCTCATCTTTCCGCAGAGCATCCACTCTTCGCTCCCAGCATCCACTTCGGTCTCCCACCACGTCGGGCTCCCCACCAACCGTTGTTCATACCAACGCTTTTCGGTGATAATAGATCAGTAGTGGAATACTAATTGCAAGTATGCTCGGCTTGTCGTCGGCTTTTGGTAATCACAAACTTGTAGGATTCCTTGTCAAATCTTATCCATCGATCGAACTGAATCACGTTAGCACCATCGATTGGATTGGGGATTTGATGTACAAACAGAAGCTACACGTATTCCGAGCCACAGTATTCTCTCCACCCGCAGTGCAGTCATTGACGGTAGCTCTAAAGCGCGCTCTTCGTCGTCTATCCTTGCTTCTTGAAACCAGTTCTTCGGAAAGTATGACTGGCTGTAAATTTGGCCGCGTAAGACAAAGTCTTCTGGCAACGGTCTGCCTACATCACCATTGGGCTTAGGAAACCCTTCTCCCCAAACTCGCGGAGTCATCGTCTCAGGTTTCGCTAGGGAATTGAGAAAGGAACATATTTCACCCCAAGGGACATCCCGTTCCACGTACTTCATTGCTTTCCCGATAATTACGAGACTCCAGAGAAAGACGAACGAAACGTGTATGAGAGGAAACACATTCTTGTCGCCGATACGCAGCAAAGATATTGTTAAAGTAGTGAAAGCAATACTTGAGGCACGAGAAATGACGACTTTTGATGTTTCGATGTCGGAACCGATCAGATTGTCAAAAGCTGATGGATTTGCTGAAGCGGGGGAAGAACGATGCGTTGCGTCATCGTTTACATCGAAATACTCGGCGCTAGGATGCGTGGATGGGGGGTTCGTTTGCTGGTTTCTTTGAAAACCGACCTCTTCAAAAGCAAGGCGGAAGATTGACTTATGTAGATGGGGTTGCTTTAAAGCTCCATATTCAAAGAGCGCAGCAATGTTAATAACTGCGGCAAAGACGCCTTGTTCTTTGAACTTAGCAGTGACCCTTCCGATGTAATTATCCAGCAAGCCATCCTTCAATTGCTGAACCGCGTTGTCGAATTCGTCCAGCGGTCCTCCGGAGAAAAGGATCCCGTGGGCTTTGATAAAATCATTCTCCAAAGATGATAATCGATAACAAGCTGAGTTCTTGCCTTTAAGTATGGGCGTGAAGAGGGTCATGATGCTATCCCTGACACTTTCGAAAGGCGTGACGCACGTTAAGGACTTGGTAAACAGAGACAGCTGCTGCAAGCTGGATGGGCGAGCAAGGATGGCGAGATGATGATACAGCCGCCCCACGTTCGGGCTTTTATCTGCAGCCTTGCTGTACCAAAATCGAGCGACTCCATTCCAGACTTCTCGGTCTCGAATGTCATCGTCCTCGATGGCCATACGGTATCGAGCCAAATCTCCCAGACATTCGATCCATGTATCCTCAAACGTTGTTACTGTTTCGTAAAGAAGGGTCATCAGCGAATATGCAATGTATATAAAGGCTAGCATATGATCGAGTGACTCGGGAAGCCTATGTCGAAGGACTTCCAGAAACGCATGAATACCGTGGCGCCACAATCTAGCTGGCATAGAAAACCTTGCAGCGAGTCTGCTTAAGGCAGGACTGGCAGATGGATGTTGGGAGACTAAGAAGAAGTCATGATGTTCATGCAACAACTGCTTGTGAAGGGCAATCAAGGCTTGCCACTGGTCATTACTCAACTTGTTCTTTCGCGATGAATCTTTCTCCTGGGCTGCGACAGATTGGCGTTCATCAACCTCAATACACTTGGCCTCTACCATGTCCAAGCCGGTTTGAATGCCTCTAAGTTCTGCAAATAATTGATCAACGAAAATAGGCCTTGTCTCGGGCTGTGGAATCATAGTCGGTTCAGGTTCCAAATTAGTTTCATGAATCTGATCTGCGGAAGCAGACTCATCCAAGGGGGCGCGACTCGCGTTCGATCTGGCATTTCCATGAGGTTTATCATTATATCTCAATTGCTCCTGGATGTAATCTCCCTCGCCATATTCCAATTTTGGGAGTGAATCATCTTTACCCTCTGATTCTATCTTCTTTGAACGGAATACAAGGGCTCTGAAATCACTGATACGACGAGTAGAGCTGGTATGTTCCTGATCTTTGTTTCTTCCGACTAGAAGAGCAGAAGGATTGTCGGTATTTGGGTCGAACAACCGCTTGATGGATCCCACAGCATTACGCTGAAAAGCCGAATCACTAGGAACAAGAGCTTCACGATCGAAGTGAGGATCCTTATCAACAAATGGTCCTCCAGATTGCACCTTCGCGTGACGGGCCTTGGAAGTCATCTTTCCAACGCTATGCTCATCTGAAGACGGTTTTGGCGAATCGTACTCCCCTTCAGCTCTACGTTTAAGTGGGTGGTGTGAAGATGAGCGGGGTTCCCTAGCATCCAACAAAAAGTTACCAGTTGGGTCCTGACTGATGGTCAGCTTATCGTTGTTGTGTATTCTCTTTTCTGGACTCCTTTGAAGGAGAAGTGGATCTCACATCATCTTCGATATTGGGTCTTGTTGAGTCATCGTCTTTGGACGTAGTTTTTGACACTGCCGGTTCCCTAGATTTGGTAAGGCATCAGCACACTTTGATCAGAGTCAATAGCTAGGGAATAGCTTTGTGGCGGGAAAGATACATAGGTCTCGCCTCCCGGCAGAGTTGCTTTCGTGCCTCTGCCTCTGCCTCCCCTGTCGGTTCTGTATCTCCCATCAAAGACTCCAGATACTCCGGATGTACGTTCAGTGCATGTTGCCATAGTTTCGACTCTTGTTGGAATGCTTCGCGGCAGAGAGGACAGAAGTACCTAGCCGTCGGACGCTGGGAACCATGGATCTTCTGTCCCAAATATTGACATTTGTAGTCGTCGCTCACAGCAGCCAAGTACATGTTAATCGGAGGTTTTGACACTTCCGATTCAGTGGGACCGACATTCGCCTCCTCGCGAAAGTGCTTTCGTGCCACAGCCTCCCCTATCGAACCTCTAAACTCAAAAGTCTCCCGATGTGAGTCCTTTGCATGTTGCCATAGTTTCGGCTCTTCTTGGAATGCTTTGCGGCATTCAGGACAGATGTAGCCTCCAACCGTCAGACGCGGGAAATTGGAGTCGTCCTTCATCTCTAACCAGGCTGCCAAGTGTTGATCGTAGTTGTAAATGAGAGGAGCCCTCTTATAAATTCACTGGTAGGCATCAGCATTGCTGGTGTACCGTGGGGGTTGTGTTTCACGTACGATGTTTTGCAGCCAGTAGCCGACATTGAAAGCTCCTTTGTGACAGGAAGCGAATCGCTGAATTTGATAGGCCGAAAGGATCTTCATAGGCTCTGGAATTACTGTCATCCTCTATGGGCACTGCGAGGTAACTAATATGTATTGCCAGTTTGGTAGAGCCGCAACTTTTTAGTTCGCCATTTGGTAGACTAGGTAGAAATAGGGCAAATAGGCATTTAAGACAAGCGTAGTCGGGGTGTTCACTTACAGGCATTATCATGGCTCAAACCCTGCCCTGCTCCCGATCCAGGCGCAGCGTTCCTTGCCCTGCTCCTGATCTAGGCTCAGTGTTTCTAGCCCTGCTCCCGATCCAGGAGCAGGTCAACCAAGCCTCGCAGGTACTGCGGCATCAGATGCACAGGATTTTCTGATCATGACTGCCATTGTGACTGCTGGTCTCTGCAATCAACTCAGCCTGGACGTCAATTCCTGGCCGTCGGAGTCATGATTAGCCAATCTGGTCGTCTCAGGCTGCTTGGTATTTGCTGTCCATCTTTCTCGAACTGCGGCCCGTGCCTGCCTGTTTTGTTTCTTCCGTTCCTATGAAGTGACATATGTCCACTTGCTCTCTTTGGATCTTAATGCCAGCATACCGGTTTCCGTTCCCCTTTTCGTTTCCTGACTATGTCATGATATTCCGTGAAAGCTTCTGCCTCGCTCCCCAGCTCTGGCTTTGAGACCATGGATCTGATAGATCATTGAGTTGATTCGCGCCCTAATAGGCGCTGAAGACAGACCTTTAGAATGCAAAGAATGATTGACGAACGTTAATTCGTAGAGTTATTGCTGCAGCTAGGGCTCTCGGATCGGGAACAGTGTGAGCATTCTTGCTCCTGGATCGGGAGCAGGGCGAGTCCTCTCGCTCTTGGACCGGGAGCTGTGGAGCCGAAAGAGTGGTGTCGTGCATTAGATCCCAGTGGTATGTAACAGCCCGGGTAAAGATCTCCGGAGCGAGGTATAACTTCCCTTCACATCACTTCTCCCGACGTGGACGATAAAGGCTGACCCAGGCTTTCCTCGAAAATATCAAGGCCGTGAGTCTTCGAGCCTATAGCCTGATTGCCTTCCGTCGCTCTCTGGACTTAACTGTTGCTTATAACTCTATATGGATCTTCTTTGTTCTCAAACTTTTTATATTCGCAATAAAAAGTTTTGGGAGGGGGTTTTCCCTTCGGGTGGTGATAGACTGTTCCCACAGTACAAGCACTATTAAGTATCAGCGCACCAACGATCACGGAATTCGCTCACGCATTGCTCATTGTTAGCGCTCTCTGTAGGAGTCGTGGTTGCTTTACCAGTTTTTCCGAGGCGGCGTCGTTGTACGTCTCGTCAAAATGGTGACACAATTTAGCTTCTCAACGGCTCTCTGGCCAAGTTCCACGTCATAATTAAGCGCCTACTCCCGACTAGAGCAACAACCCTCACTCATCAATCACCTCGACAAGGCCATGGCTTCTACAACGTCCTCAAGTGTCGAACAACTGATACAGACCATTAACGCGGATGGCTTTTTCTCATTGAAAGACGCATCTAAGGGTCTGGAAGCTGAGGAATTTGCAAGGAAACGGTTTCCCATCACGACTGTTGAGGGAATAGAGTTTTGTAAAGTCCATACATTTGGTGACCCGGTAAGCGGTCCCTACCCTTTCTCTTTTCACCTCGTTTGACATGGCGAATAGCGGATTTCTGGGTTCCTTGAATCTACTTTTGACTGGTCTGGCCTGGGAATGTTCACCTACCTTCTCCCCTTCCCAGCCTGCGCACACGGCTTCCTCGCCCGAACGCCACAGAATCAGGGTCTTATAGTGCAGATATGGAGTCCCGGATCACAGGTCACCTTCTTTAAGGGGTCCCAACATCTATCGCTCGATATACCGTCTTACCACAACGAGATGCTCGAAATTCCTCTTAAGCAGCTTGCGGGCTGTGAACGTGTCGAAGTGAATATGGAGGAAGGAGGCTTGTGAGCTTGTATCACACCGTATTGGTATTCATAGGCTAAAAATTCCAGGACCGTGCTTGATGTCCGCTTAGGATTTACTATTACTAAGGGGTTTGCTATCACCTTTGTTTTTGCTGTTCGAGAGCTAGTCAATGGTTGGGACAAGATGCGACTCCCATACTCTCCTGAGCTGGAAAAGTCGGTTGCAGATATCAGTAATTGGTCAAAGAAGGTCGGAACGAATTTCACGTTTACGTAATGAAGAAAAACTTCGTAATCAGCATTAACTACAAAGTACTTCTCGCCTTGATTCAATGCATGCTATGATTTTAGAGACTGTTCCGTAGGATTAACGCAGAGATCTAAGCGGTATAGATAAAGACTGACGAATCTCTTTGGTGCAAGTCACAATATCCGAGAGAGCTGGGTGATCCCCATCGGCTGGACTGTGCCTTGAGAATCGGCCTGAGGACAGGAAATTGTTCCTTGAGGATGAGCGCCACAGATCGATGTGTAATTCAGTACACCATCTGGTTTATTGGTAGAAGTTGGATTTGGTCCAGCGATGAATGGGCGTGACCAGAAGCTCGGAGCCTCCAGGGTGATGGTATTGTAGAGCGAAGGACGTGTGCTATTAGAAGGCGCGAACTCCAATCCACGGGCGGAGCTTTCCGAGAAGCCAGGGGCTTGCATGATGACAGTATTCTTGTTGTAGAGTGAGGATTGTGTGTAAGTAGGAGGCGCGAAATCCAGTCCACGGGCCGGACTATTCAAGAAGCCCGGGGCTTGCACATTAACAGCATCGCTGTTGTAGAGCGATTGATGTGTGTAACCAGAAGGCGCGAAATTCGGTCCACGGGCCGGGCTATTCGAGAAGCCCGGGGCTTGCACATTGACAGTATCGCTGTTGTAGAGTGATGGATGTGTGTAACCAGGAGGCGCGAAATCCAGTCCACGGGCCGGGCTATTCAAGAAGCCCGGGGCTTGCACATTGGCAATATCGCTGTTATAGAGCGATTGATGTGTGTAATCAAAAGGCGCAAAATCTAATTCACGGGCCGGGTTATTCAAAAAGCCCGGGGCTTGCACGATGACGGTCTTGTCGTTGTAGAGTGATGGATGTGTATAACTAGGAGCAGCGAAATCCAGTCCGCGGACGGGGCTATTTGAGAAGCCCGGGGCCAGTTTCAGGCAAGGCGTTGAAGGCTGGCAATTCGTTGTCGGGTCTTCTGAGGTGAGAGATGTAGATATGTCAGGCGGCCATGCCCTTTCCAGAATCGGACCTTCATCGACAGCTCTAATACGGTCAGCCCTCACCGAAATGATTTTCATAAGGTAAATTGCTCACAAGCTTGTTGCGCTGGAAACACTCTCTTGAGCCATAGATGCAATTGAAGAAGGGTTCGAGGATGGAGACGCTATTGTAGATAATAAAGTCAACATCCACTCGATTTAATAGAAATCCTAATGTCAAAGATACAGTAACGAGACACATACTTGCATCGGATTCCAAATTTAGGTCATCTGCGGATCCCAGCTCCTTTTGCTCATGTATTGCCATGTGCTTTTTCAGGTCCCCCCACCTCGCACACTCTTTTCCACAGGTTTCACATTTCGTGTCATAGCGCTCCTGAGCAAGACGTCTATGCTCCTTATCCCCCTCCCTCAGATGCTTATAAAGACCGTCGGATCTGTTATACGACCTCCTGCAGATTGGACAAGCATGTTCCTTCAAAAGCCTTTTTTTCAAGGCTTCATTCTCGTTTTTCAGGGCTTTGATCTCCTCTTCTAGTGATCGAATACGATCGTCTTTATACATCGGTGCCTGTTCATATTGCTCTGCCATGCGATAAACTCCTTTCTCTGGCTTGCTTTGATTCCCACTCTGCGACGAATTGAAGGTCGTTCGCTTGCGTTTTCGACAAGAGGCTTCAACAACTTTCTTCGGTTCATAGCTCAGTCGGTCCTGCATCACACTTGGGCAGGTTTCTGATCCTAGTAATATCTTAGCCTTGGCGCAATGGCTTTAGAGCATTACCTGTCCAATCACGTTGTAAGGTTCGTGGAGAACGACGCGGCGTATTGCCCAAGATTGGAGAAGCGGCTGTCATGATGGGCTTGAACATATCACGAAGGGTTGTAAGGAGAGAGTTATCAGATGTTGGTCCGCAACGTTACCGACGCCCGGGATGGCTGTTTTATATTGATTGATTGATTGGCTCGTTTTTGCTGACTTAGCCTTCCTAGCTGCAGCCATGCAACACGTCACTGTCATCGACCCTTCCAGAGATGAGTTTGAAGATGAGACAAAGACACGCCAGAAGATCTACAATGCGGTCTTCTTTATCGTATCTCACCGCGCCCTTTTCAAGTACCATGCTCGCAATACCATGAGGGCCGCCTACCAGGAGAGGTTCTATTTGTCAGAGAAGTAGAGGGCAAATCTGGACAGGTGGCCTATGCCAGAGCCAGGAACAGTTCTTTATGGTGACAACGTCTTCCAGGTCTATCTTCATGGAGAGGGAGGATAGTACCTTAAACGACACTTTACGGAAGCCAACATACGAAGAATACGAAAAATGCAGGTCGTAATGCAACCTCAGGGAGTTTCTTACGGTCGGATGCTGGACTCTACGCTATGGTCTCCCATTCTCGCCGAATTGACGAAGTTGTCAATCGTGGCACAACAGCCTCTGCAAGCCCGGACATATTTTAACGCACCCTCATTCAAGCAGGAAATGGAAGAATGGATGGAATGGCTAAGGGCTATCCTGCAATACATTGCCCATCAACTGCCGAGTTCCTGTATCGTCGAGGCGGACGATGATGATAGAAAAGGAACGAGTACTCCAATGAGGGATTGCCTCCCCAGTGGTTATCGAAAGTACACACTTTGGCAGGCGACATCTGTTTCAGGAGAAATGACTATTCCGAAGAGTCGGGTTATTGGGATGACGATTACGATGACCATGACATTGACTCTAACGCTTCCTGACTTGAGTTGCTTCTGACGGACGCCATCACCCCTCCAGAATAGTTGTCTCTGAGACAGCTTACAATCTTGATCTCTGTTCAAGAAGTCCGATGATGTATTATATTACGCCGATGAAGGAGGTTGTAAAGGATCTCGGGTACGGAGGAAGAAGGGATAGGAATTCGCGCACGGCTGTCGTGAATGTCAGTATTAGATTCTTTATGTGAAAATCAAATGCCATGGCAGACGAAAAGGATTACTTTCTTAAGGGCATTTTGTGCGCCAAATAAGGGATTGGGGGAAAAGCCCAGGGTTAAAGCTAGAAGGTTGTTGTAGTTACGGTGGTTGAACAGTCTTAATTAGTCATCCAAAACGTCGACCATGAGCGCCGACAAGGCCACCTTCCTTTACGGAGGGGAAACTCCAACATACCCAAATCACTACATTCGCGCCTACCTCTGCTCACGTTCTGCAATATCCCTTGAGCTGGTGAGAGTTCAAATGGAGGCAAGTCTCTCGAGTCCAACAGCCCCTAAAAAAGAAAAAGGAAGCCCCCCAACCAACCCTAGCTTGCCCCCGACCTAGCAGCCATGAAACAAACAGACTAACCATGGCAACATCTTACCGCCAGGGCTGGAACATGACATCAGGGGACAAGTATTTCCAAAAGCAGCGAGAAATAGCAGATGGCGCTGATATGAGAACATCACGGGGGTTTTTCAACCTTATGCAACGAATTGGAAACGAGATGCAAGAGATCATGGGCGTGATGAGCCTCGCCGACCCTGGACAGATTCTTGATCTGTGCATGGCGCCTGGTGAATACAGCGCCTCAGCACTAAAGTTCAACCCTCGGGCGTCTGTATCAGGAGTCACTTTACCGGAAAAGCTTGGGGGGAAACACTCGAAAAATTCAAGAGGGGGCGATCAGAAAATCTCCTTGGTTCAAGGAGATGAAGACCGAAGAGAGTTCGAAAGCATCCACCGTGAATGATCTTCCAGGCTTGTCAAGCAAACTCGAGAAAAAGTTGGTAATCGATGGGTGAAATAATAAAATAGCAGCAGTATATACCTCAGCAAGGAGCTCGTCTAGTTTTTTTCAGCAATCACGCTTACTCTGGGATTTATGATTGACTAGTCTCCTCCAACCCCTATCCCGCTCAAAATGAATTTCCTACTACAGTCTGCCGTATTCTCTTCCTCCTTTCACCTCACTTCTCAACCCCAGCCACATGCTCCAACCAGCTGAGTGTTACACGGCCGTCCATTTGAGCGTATTGTGTCTCCAGCATTAAGAGCGTTGACTTTAAGTCATCTCCGATAGAAACAAGATACCGGGTGAAGTCGGTCATCTCAGGGACCCAGCCAGGCGGTGACGAGTTAATGGATGTGAAGGAGGATGGTTGGGGTGTGCAGGAACGAGAGGACCTTTTAGGTGTGATGTGAACTGCAATGTAAATGTCAGAACAGAAACCGCAATAATGCGGGAAATCGATAGCTTAGATCGACAAGAGTAAAGAATAACAAATCTCACCAGAATCACCGTTAAACTCTCCTTCCGTGCATACATTGTTGACACTAGAATCCGCATGGATGATCTTCCCTTCTTCTACCATTTCCCTTTTGTCTGCTACCTGAATCTCCGATATGCTCGACGCGTAAAGCTGCCTAGCATTGCCCGTATCACCGGTCAATGGCTTCTTTGAGGTTGATGTAGTGGATGGTCTTCTGCAGTCGCGACTGGTACCACGATCGAAGATACGCACCGATTCGTTTGAGGCTTCGTTCAGCATTCTTTCGCGACTATCCTTACGAGCTCGAGCAGCAAGGTTCTTCTCAACGCGGATGCTACGTAGTGAAAGCTGCGTGGTGATGAGCAGAAGAAAGATCTTTGTTCACTATATTAGTACTGTCTTTCAACCTTGGATTTCATCCTTACTGACCTCAAGAAGTAAACTTTGAATCCAGAGCAATTTCCACCCCGCTCCCAATATTACTAATGCTAATAGTGCATCTGCGGAACAACAAATGAAGCTTCCAGACACGCCAGATCTTCGTCTTCGGTTGTCCGGTATGGAAGCGTCTCGAGCAGTTTTGTTGATGTTGATCAGAATCAGTCCGTAAACCACACCGAAAAGCGTAAAATCCAGAAAGCTTGCACTGAAGACAGTCCAGAAATGTAGCGCCTCGTTGTGCAAGCTGCGATTTCGATCAGCACATTTCAATTGTATAAGACTGAGCAGTCGTACCTTATTAAAGGTAGAAACCTCAAGGCTGTAGGAATAATTAAGACATAACGACCAATGCCATGCCAATACCTTCCGAGGAGAGTGTTGGAGAGATGAAGAATCTTATACGAGTTTAGAAACTAGGAATGATAGTAAGCATTCGATGTGATGCAATCATATGAAAGAAGATGTACCTCCGAGATTGTTACACAGGTGAGGGAGAAGCGGAGAAGAAAGTCAACAGCTAGCTCAAGCCATGTTCTCACTGGATTGAATCAGCTGCAATGAAATATGCAAACCTCGAATAAGACATCACGCACCATTACTAATTGCCAGAGCCGCATTTGAGACCTCTGGAATCTGTAGAATGACCAGGGCAAGGTCAAACATGCATTTCATGATTATGATCCATGTCTGCCGTTGCTGGAATAGGCCCAATATCGAATTCAAGCGCATGTATCTCCAATACAGAAGGGAAAGCGCTGCCAAGGCAGCGAGAAGAATACCAGATAGAACAACGAGATGGACAGTCGGTGACACTTCCATTACGACGAGAGGGTGAAACGACTAATGCAAGGCAATGATATGCATCTTGCAGGCTGAATTGGACATGGCCGCGTAATATATACATTGGAGTTGAGCAGATTATTGTTGACCTAATGGACCGAGTGGAACCAAGCCAGATTCGCTTTGAACACGAAGATCAACTCTTATTAATTAAAAAGGGCCTGACTTTGATGAGCATCCTGCTGGTGTTAAAAAGTCGTTCAAGGACTGGGCCACGCCAGACAATCAACCATCAATCCAAACCTAACCGTTCCGGTATCGCGGAAGCCACAGGCATACCTTTTTGATTTGAGGTGATAAGGCTTTGCTAGAAGCAGTCAAAGTTTGTCGGATCGATTCCCTATGACCCGTCTGGTGGGCGTCAATTCTCCACGACCCGCGTGGTGGGCGTCAATTTTCCACGATCCGCATGACGGGCGTCGATGCTCCATTAACCCCCCAACGCTAATTCTCCCGGCAATGTCAGGGAGAGCAAGAGATGGCATTGTAAATGTTGCGGTGCATCCATCCACCAAATCAACTTATTATCCTCATGTTAAATGGACTTCATCTGGGAGAGTCGCTCCATACCAATTCCCATGATCATCTTCTATCCTCAGTCGTTCGTTCAAGCAATCTCAAAGACTTCGATCACTGCAACTGTCCTTGTCTATCCAAGATGGCAGGGCGGTGGATACCTAGTTCCTGATGAGGTGATTTCCGACTGGAAACTCTTCGCTCGTGCGGAGCTTCTTTTTGAAGATGACAATACCGTTTTAGACAGTTTTACCTTTCCTCTTGAGCTAACCGGGAAAACTCCGTACTGGAAATCGTCCTTTCACTTTTCAGTCCCTAGAGCAGGGAGCCACAGAGTTCGGATGGAATTACTGGCAGGATCATCTCTCTTCCCCCAGAGTTTTTCAGAAGAGCTCATCTTTGTACCGCCGACGGTAATTCTGTCATCCGATTCTTGGAAGCTATGCCGAGCAGGCGCTGACACCAGTCAATGCAGTGGGCATTATCAATGCCCGAAATTCCCGAGCGTGCGAAAAGTGGAACACGGATCTCCATCGTTATTGAAGTCCAAAGCAATCTCCCGGTAACAGCCATGGAGAAGTATATCAACCTTTTCTCTCCCAAGGCAATAGCACATGTGGTATCTGTGGAGGATGGCATGTCTTATGCTTCTGTACTCACTGGCGGTGGATACAAAGACGTCGTGAAGATAGGGGAAGATAGATGGGGATACTTGTTTCCTGACCTGCGGATCAATCAAGTAGGCAACTGGAGATTGAACATCAAATTGCTAGTACATCATGGGGGGATTGAAGAGTCAGTCTCAAGTCATCCAATCAGTGTGAGAAGAGCACAGAATCTTGTAAGTCGCGGCCTGGACCGTCTGGTAAAGCTGAGGCTGACTGGGACAAGGGTTAACATCAGTGCTAAAGCGAGTGGTGATGGACGTAGAAGTTGGCCTTTCAATAATCGGGTTTGCCCTCCAGTATGAACCTATGCAAGTCTATCAAAACATTATGCTCATTTCCTCGGCAGTTCCGCGATGAGCCCAGCGAGGAAATATGATGAAGAGATATGTGTTTTGCCAGTCATGCGAATACAGGGGGTACCAGTTGGAGTTGGTAGACTGCTTAGAAGAATGTCAAACCGAGTAAATAGAAGCCTAGTACAGCATGATGATCTTTGGGTGTGGAAAATTAGGGAGAAAGTGGCATGTATTACATGCTTACCTCAAGCTCAAAGGCAAGGATCCAGCCGTCTCCCTTAGAGCACAATTTTGAGCCTCAAGCGGCGCAGTGTGGTTAGTTGAGAGAGGTGGTGATGTGGACATGAAATTGACACCCCGTTGAATATGTGAAATAATACGAGCCAGACAGAAGTACAAGCGGGAATTTAACCTCTCTACAGCCTTCGCCATTGCCCTAGCCTTCAATGAAAGTCGCGGCCGCCATTCTCGCGCTTCGTCATTGGCTGTGACGAAGTTGGTCTTTCGGGTCGTCAATTTTCTACCACCCGCGAGGTGGGCGCCAACGCATTAACACCCACACTGAGAGCCTCAATCTTCTACAAGACCCATCTTATACTGGAGCTGTACCGTCCATAAAGAGGGCGTTGATGCCGCAAGGCAAATATTGAGGCAATCCACAGAACTTGTCCATCCTTGCTCTGTGCCACGTATTCCACACTGACTTCTTCGTCTATTATGAGCCAGTCTGTAGTAGCGGCAGAATTTTTTCATCGAATCTACATTTTTTCAATTAGTCTTATTCTCTTGCAAAGCACGATTTATTCTTTGCTGCTCTATGACTGACATATGATTCCTAGGTCGTGAGATTACGACTCCACTTCAAGGAGGAGGATTTTAGCCTTCAACACGGCCACGGTGAGTTTTGCTGGGTTCGCACAAGCTCTTCTCTTTGAATTTATCTAGGCTGGAAAGTAAATGACCTGCTGATCAAGAGCATCTCTCGTCATAGCAGCCGTGGAGAGAACATAGATTATTATTGAGTTGCGGCCCAACACCGTAGCAATGGCTCGCGAGAAGCCAGGCATCACGTGCCAGATGGCTAAGTCGAGTTTCCCGACAACCGTCCCTCCTAACGGACCATATTACCATTACATTGTTACGCACCGCAAGTACCTGGTGAGACTTATGGCTCAGGAATGCTCCTCTCTGGTCGATGATCAAATAGATCTCATCTTAATTGAAGAAGTTAAGAAAGAGATAGATCTTAGTGATGTTAAGAATCGCGTGGCGTCTACCCACCTTGACGGGCAAAGACGAGGGAAACCGTCACACTCCACATTCCTAGAATGGACAAAAGGATGTGCGGACGTGTTAGAACAGTTTGAACGGGTAGGCTCCCTCGTGCGATTTTTCAAGCCTCTCTGAAATTCACAGATCAAACCCGGAATCGAGAACGTGCGCAACCGCGCTCTGATAGAGCGTAGGCTGGTCTATTTTCACAGGAAGGAGGCGTCTTCAGGAAATCTCGTCGTACCCAATGGTGAAGGCCGGTTCTTCGTTACCATATGCATAAGCTACAACAGTCGCTTCGCTCGATACCTCAACAGACAACCATCTCCTACACCTGGAACCGCTCGTGAGATTGTAATGGGCCCCGGTACGATTACGGTTTCCGATGCCGGGCAGATGGTCGAATATCCTACTGGGTACGATGGGGAATGCCCCACTAAGCAAGATGCACAGGAAGGAGAAGACGGCGGATTCAGTATTGTTCTTATTTACTAAGTGAGGTTCATGTTTTTCGGATACTGCTTGAATGCTTTGGGATATAAATCTTCCAACTTCAGTCCTCTCCCGTCTATCCATCCAACGTCTCATCAATCTCACGTGGTCTAAGCTGGCAAAATGCCACCCCATGTGTTATCTAAAACAGTGAGCACACCCCTATATGCGTCATCCGGCCCCTGCAACATGTCATTCCATGCATTATCTTGGCCATGGAATGCTCCCTTATTAAAGTCATCTGGACCTGGCAATATGCCATTCCACGAATGATCTTGATCTGGTAATGTGCCCTCCAACCTCTTATCTTGGCCTGGCAGTGTACCCTCCCATGTATTATCTTGGCCTGGCAATGTACCCTCCCATGTATTATCTTGGCCTGGCAGTGTACCCTCCAATGTATTATCTTGGCCTGGCAATGTACCCTCCCATGTATTATCTTGGCCTGGCAGTGTACCCTCCCATGTATTATCTTGGCCTGGCAATGTACCCTCCCATGTGTTATCTTGACCTGGTAATATACCCTCCCATGTATTATCTTGACCTGGCAATGTACCCTCCCATGTATTATCTTGACCTGGTAATATACCCTCCCATGTATTATCTTGACCTGGTAACATGCCCCCCGACGTGTCGTCTTGACCTAGAAACATACTCTCCCGGGTGTGAACTTGACTAGTAGTTGCAACCTCATCCGCGTTGTCTTGTCTTCCAAATCTCTCCACCAAAGTGTGATTCATGCACGACTGATCGGAGGAGCCGCTGAAGTATTCTTGGCGTGAATGAGGTGTTTGATCCCATATCACGTCGCATTCAAAGCCATCCACCTCTCCAGCTATGACCGGCCTCTCCTTCAAATAAAGATTTCCTTCATCGCTGTGAATTCCCGACAGATCTTCATCATCGTTATGAGAACTACCACGGTCAATATCGATCAGAGTGTGTTGAAGCAGACTGTTAAACTTACTCGCTAGTCGCACACTCTGCGGACGCCGACGAATGTAGTGAAGACGTTTGTCGCGAGGATGCTGCCATGGATTTTCCCTTTAGCAGGCTTGTAGACTTGAAAGCATCAATCAAGCACACTTACATAGCAATCGTGTCTGACTAATGTGTCTGATACTATCCTGTCTAGTAATGAACAGTAAATCGTTTTTCTCGAAGCAGCTTTTTTCATGCCTTTGAATACTGGCTGAATTTATAGCAACGCCATCTCTGAAGCATGCATCATTGAGACGCTTTCCGCACTGTCTGCACTTTTTCTCGTTAAGGATTCCAGCTCCAGTCTCATGCCCAGGATCTTTGCGACTCTGAATATGTGATGAAATGCGATCCCGCCGACTGAATGTAGAACTGCAATTGTTGACTGGACAAATTATTTTCACCAATCCATTTACAGTGACATTCCCAGACTCCTGAAGATCCTGGACGTGTCTTGCAAGATGATCACGCCGAGTGAATGTAGTATTGCAATGCTGAACAGGGCAGATAAGCTCCCTCCCTTTTGATCGCGTCGTCTCCAATGCCGAAATCTGAAGTTGAAGATCGTTCACCACACCGGATAGCTTCTGAACACGTTCTTCTAGTACATGTATCTTCGTGAGACATTCACAGTGGACTTCTGAAAAATTACGGCTTTTTTTTGCCCCATTCTTACTTTCAATTATCGGGGAGTCCGGATGAGACCTTTTGCTAGCAGTTCCTGGGAGACTTTGATTGTTGAAATCACCCTCTGACCCGCAGATATCAGGCTCTCCGAACCGCTGCGATCCTGGAAATAATGTTATTTTGCACAGGCAAAAGAATGCGGGAGAATAACGACTTACCACTGCCGCGATAAGGGATAAAGGACGTTAAATAAAAACTTGAGACATAAGGCATGGTAGCTAAGGCCACTCAAAGGTATAAGTAATGGCTTGAATTTGTGGTTCAACCGGAGAATTAGACGTGGTTTTAGCGGGCCGATGGTTACTCCGAAGAATATGACGAATGCCTAGTAGCGTTGGTAGTCACTCGTGTCATTCTATCACGTGCTCGGAAATTGGCGAACACCACCTTAGATAGAGGGGGATCACATGACCAGTTTAGCCACAAGCTAGTCCCCAATAGGCCTAAGCATCTCATTTCGACAGTTCTAACGGCTGGGCTTCTGTTCTCTCCTGAGAACAGGGAATTCGCAATTGATTTAGTGTGGAGGGCAGGCGTGGAGGCATATGGAGCGTTGTAGAAAGTAATTTGCCTGACGTGTTTACTGCTATTATTGCTCTTGATGTCACTATCATGGCTCGTTCAGCCCTATGGATCGCCAAGGCTACGAACGAGGCTCTGCCCGAGGGGCCGCAAGAATGGTAATCTTAGTGTGGTTATCCGAGATCCTCCTTTACCCAAATACTCATCATCTCGCACACATGTCTCTAGCACGCCGTGATGTCGCATCTTTCATGAAATTATCACCAGAACGAAAATCCTTCTGTCCTGCCACACCTAACGTTCGATATATTGTTTTATTACGACCATACCTGCCTAGTCCTCCAACAATGACGGGAATATCGCCCGCAGCTTCCGCCATCCGAAGGCCGTGGCTGGTGGCAACGGGAGTGCAAATTGGAAGGGCATGTAGACTAAAAGATTGTGCAAACTGGAGTAATGCTCAGAGACCGAGGAAACATCAGTAGTCCCAGTGGAGATAGAGCTGGCAGTTTCGTCTTCGCAACGGATACAAACTTAGTCGCCAAGAGCAAACTCTGATAGTGAGCGGCGGTCGTAATTATCTTCCCAAAGTTCTAGTGTATATCGTTGGCGTAAGCTAAAATAAGTACCCATGAGCAAGAAGTTTACACAAGCCATCACCTATACTTTTTCAAGTGAGCTGAAGACTGGCGCTAGGTGTGATTTGAAAATTCAAAGGGGAGGATGAAAGGTGAATGCATGCGAATTCTCGACCATTAAGTATTATTATTTATTTCTAATTCTCTATTTCTATCATTTATTTCTATCATTTATCTCTATCATTTATTTCTAATTCTTTATTTCTATCATTTATTTCTATCATTTATCTCAATCTCTTTTTCTAATTCTTTATCTTTATCATCTATTTCTAATTCTCTATCTTTATCATCTATCTTTATCATTTATTTCTATCATCTATCTTTAACTTTTTATCACTATCATTTATCTTTATCTCTTTATCTTTAACTCTTTATCACTATCATTTATTCTCACTTTTCTATCTTTATTCTTTATCACTATCATTTATTTCTATCATTTATTTCTAACTTTTTATCTTTAACTTTTTATCACTATCATTTATTTCTATCTTTCAATTTCTACTCTTTATCACTATCATTTATCTTTAACTTTTTATTTCTATCATTTATTTCAATCTCTATCTCTATCTCACTTTCATTTTCACTCTCACTTTCATTTTTCACTTTCATTTTCACTTTCACTCTTACTTTCTTTCTTTCTCATTCTTTTTTTTTTCACTTTCACTTTCACTCACATTTTTAACTCACTTTAACTATATTACTTTACTTCACTTTACTTTTTACTTTTTATTTTATTACTTTACACATTACTACTTTATTTTTTACATTACATTAACTTTAATTAATTCTTACTACATTATTTTAAACTTTTTATTATTCTTTATTACTTTACATCATACTACTTTCTCATTTTATTTTATTACATTATTTATTTCATTCTCAATTTTATTGTAATTGTAATTGTAATTGTAATTGTAATTCATACACCCTTGTGACATCGGTTTAGGCCCGACCCATGGGGGACTCTATGCTACTTATATCGAGTGGACAAAACCCTCTGGGGGAGAAAACCACTCGCCGTCTATACGGCTGCTTCGCGCAGCCGAAACAATGAGATTGACACTGTGTTACCAAGTAATGAACCTATAGCTTCTATCCAGCGCGTGACGCTCGAGTAAACTCTTGATGAGAGTGTCTGTGCTGTTTGATTATGACGCATCGTCTTTGCCCTGCTCTTCATTGACGGTATCCTATACAACGATGTCCCGGTCCGATCCTCGGTCCGAAGACGAAAGACGTTTCCTTTGCACCCGTGGTGCTCGTGGTTGTAACGTACGTAGAGCTGTGTTCTCTTACTCAATGATTGCCATTCATTGAGCAGAGAAATATGTGATGGAAGAGAGGCGCACACGATGGGGAGGTAGAGTGTGGTTGTACTGAGTAACCCTTTCCTTCTCTTGATTTGGCTTGTGTCACGTAGACGTTGGATGAATTGTTAGTATAGGCGTGCGGTCGCAATCGTTCGATGTTTGGCTCTGATCGATGGAAGAGGATGCGTTCTGATCGTTCTCTTGAGCTCTCGATTTTCCACGTGGATAGATGAATGACCTGGCGTCAAGTAAAGAAGGTGGGCTCAAGCCCCCCCAGTATACCAGCGTGACCGACGGGTCACTACTCCTTCGGGCACTGTAGTCACGCCTCTCAATACCTGGGACGACTATCCTACCTGATATCTTTCCATCAATTACTCGGCGGCACTGTCGATGTGGTGAAGACGTTCCGATACCGACGCAGTCGACGGGTCGCAAATCCTTCGACCACTTGTAGTCACAACTCGCAGACTCTTCACCTGGGTTGTCTTTTCCACTAGTAGTATCTTCCCATCTCTTACTGACATCGACATGTCATTAATATTCTTCGTAGATCGATTGTGGCTGTTAGGGGGGGTGTTGTCGCGTGGGTGAAAACTCTGCACGGCGGCTTTCCTGGCCACGCAACGTCCTAACATCGTTCGAACTGCGTCGGATTGAGATCTCTTGGCTCTTTTGACTTCTATTCGGACACAGAATAGAATCAAAAGGTTCGTAGCCGGCACCACGTACAGGTGAATCTCGTTGCCACCCTTCTCAATTTTATTACTTACTATTATTTACTTCATTATTTATTACTTATCATATTACTTAATATATTATTAATTATTTACTTTATTATTTTTTATTTTCTTCATTATTTATTACTTATCACTTTACTTATTAACACTTTTCATTCTATTACTTATTACATTATTTACTGCTTATTACTCATTTATTACTTACTTACTACTTATTATTTATTATATATTTTTCTTCTTTACTTGCTACAATACTTACTATATATTATTTGATTTACTGTTTTCATTCAACTTTTTATTAAATTCAATTCTTTGTTGAACTTTTCATTTCACTTTTTATTCTTTATAACTTTTTATTACTTGATTTTCATCTTTTCTTTCATGTTTTATCTTTCTCTTTATAATGCTTTATCAAACAATATTTATATTTTCTCTCATGTTTTTTGCAATATTTCAATTTATAACTTTCTATTAATTAATCTTCATGTTTTTTTTAAATTTCTCTTTATATCTTTCTGTTAATAAATAACTTTACATTCTTTTATGTTTTTCTTTCTGTTTTTTAATTATAACTTCTTATCAATTAATTTTAATGTTTTCTCTTATCTTTTTCTTTATAACTTTCTATTAATCAATTTTTATGTTTTTCTTCATGTAATATGTTTCTTTCTATGACTTTCTATGATTACATTAATCAATCTTCATGTTTTTCTTCATGTAATATGTTTCTCTTTATGACTTTTTATCAATTAATTTTTATGTTTTTATGTTTCTTTTTATGTTGTTTTTTATGACTTTCTATCAATTAATCTTTATATTAATCTTTCTATTTTATTCTCTGTTTCTTTTTATAATTTTTTATTAATTAATCTTCATGTTTCTTTTCATGTTTTTATTTATGTTTCTATTTATGACTTTTTATCAATGCTTTTTCATCATGTTTTTGAACAAATGCATTGGGGAAACTTCTATCATTTACTATGTGCTTCCTCATTCTATTTTCTGACAAAATCGATTTTCTTTGAAAACACGATTACGGGCCCAACTCGCTCTTACTGGGGAAATCCCTACCATTTACTATGTGCTTCCCCACTCTATTCCCCGACGGGCGCACTGGGGAAACCCCTACCATTTACTATGTGCTTTCCCATTCTATTCCCCGGCGGACGCACTGGGGAAACCCCTATCATTTACTATGTGCTTCCCCATCGGGTTCATTCTATTCCCCGGCGGGCGCATTGCCATTGGGGAAACCTCTATTATTTACTATGTGCTTCTCCATCCTATTCTCCGACGGGCTCGATTTTCTTTGAAAACACGATTACGGGCTCAACCCGCTCTTACTGGGGAAACCCCTATCATTTACTATGTGCTTCCCCATCGGATCGGGCTCCCCGGCGGGCGCATTGCCATTGGGGAAACCCCTATTATTTACTATGTGCTTCTCCATCCTATTCTCCGGCGGGCTCGATTTTCTTTGAAAACACGCATGGGCCCAACCCCCTCTTACTGGGGAAACCCCTATCATTTACTATGTGCTTCCCCATTCTATTCCTCGATTTTCTTTGAAAACACGCATGGGCCCAACCCCCTCTTACTGGGGAAACCCCTATCATTTACTATGTGCTTCCCCATTCTATTCCTCGATTTTCTTTGAAAACACGCATGGGCTCAACCCCCTCTTACTGGGGAAACCCCTATCATTTACTATGTGCTTCCCCATCGGGTTCATTCTATTCCCCGGCGGGCGCATTGCCATTGGGGAAATCCCTATTATTTACTATGTGCTTCTCCATCCTATTCTCCGGCGGGCTCGATTTTCTTTGAAAACACGGTTACGGGCTCAACCCGCTCTTACTGGGGAAACCCCTATCATTTACTATGTGCTTCCCCATCGTGTTCCCCGACGGGCGCACTGCCATTGGGGAAACCTCTATTATTTAATTGGTGCTTCCCCATTGGATCGGGTTATTGGGGAAACCTCTATTATATACTATGTGCTTCCCCATCCTATTCTCCGGCGGGCGCCTTGGGGACACCCCTATTATTTACTATGTGCTTCCCCATCGGATCGTGTTCCCCGGCGGGCGCATTGCCATTGGGGAACCCTCTATTATTTTGTATGTGCTTCCCCATCGTGTTCTTCGGCGAGCGCATTGCCATTGGGGAAACCTCTACTATTTAGTGGGTGCTTCCCCAGTTATCGATGTTCGAGGCTTGGCACCGACCCTGATCGTGGTCGGTGCCAAGCCATTCCTCGGGACATTGGGGAAACCTCTATTATTTAGTAGGTGCTTCCCCATCATATTCCCCGGCGAGCGCATTGGGGAAAGGTAACCCAAATTGATAGAGGCTCCCCAACTACACTGCTGTTAGGGCTGACCACTGCTCCTAGGGCTGAATGCTTCCGATAGGGCTGACCACTGCTCCTAGGGCTGAGCATAGATGGGAGCAGGTAGGCCTCGAGGCATCAACATCCCCAACCTCATTTACTAGGTCAAACCTCAATATTTTTTAATTATTTTTGAAGCATTGAATTCAGCTCAATCAGAGCTACAATTATGCCTTTCAAAGTATGTGAGAAAGTCAGCGCGCAGGAATTGATCCGGGCGGGGGAAGAGTTACTACTAGGTGGGCGATCACTCAGCGCAGTGAATCTCTTCAACCTCATTTACTAGGTCAAATCTTGATATTTTTCGATTATTTTTGAAGCATTGAATTCAGCTTAATCAGAGCTACAATTATGTCTCTCAAAGTATGTGAGATAGTCGACGCGCATAGATCAAATACGAGTGAGGAAAATTGATGATTTTGATGTTCAAACTGATTCGCGCTAGCAAAATTCTCTAAAATCTCAATGTTCAACATTTTTCTAAAAATGCAGTTTGATGTCTTTGAGTTTGATATTATGTTCTTGAATACAGCTGACTGAAAGAAATAAGATCTGAAAGTTTGAAGAAAATCGACTCAGAAAGTTAAATGATACTCAGTCTTTGAAAACAGTAATATCGAGCTCTCTGTTTTTAAGTTCTCGCTTAATTTTCTCTTCAAAAACAATGATACTCAGCTCTGAGTATCATTACTCATTTGAGATAGAAGCTATAGATTCATTACTTGATAACACAGTGTCAATCTTATTGTTTCGACTGCGTGAAGCAATTGTATAAATGACGAGAGATTTTCTTTTTCAAAGAGTTTTGTTCACTCGATATAAATAGCATAAAGTTTCTCATGAATCAAGTTTAAATCAATGTTATAAGAATGTATAAATTACAATTACAATTACATTACTTACTACATTACTCACTACACTATTCATTATACTACTAACTTTATTACTTACTACATTACTTACTATTTATTACATCATTTATTATGTTATTAACTACATTATTTACTATATATTCTTATTATCACAAACTTTTAAATATTTTATATTAATGACTGAACTTATATATATTTAATATGTAATTTACCTGCTGGTGTTTGCGCATCCGGGTTTGGCGCCCCCTCAAATTGGGGAAAGCGTGTCGGCACAGCCCATCGCCGCTTTCCCAGTCCATAAATAATCGCTCGTTCCCCCTCGACTTCCAACATTCCTCTTCATCTTCTTTGTCTCTTTCGCCTGGGCTTTTTGTCGGCTCCTCGTTTCCGTCCCATGACCCTTTGCTCGGACCTCAACCCACATCTGGGAGAAGCCTCACCTTTGCGATGATCGATTCTATTGGCCCAGTTTCCACGCCGCCCATCTGGCCTGAGACTTGTTTCTTGCGTTTCTGCTCACGGTCTCCCCCGTTTGAAGGCGCGCACTTTTCCCCTTGACTTCTTGGATCGCTGTCCTTCGCGTCCCTCACCTGCGCCTCCTAGAGTGATCCTCGATCTTCCTGTCTCCCTCTCTCAGCGTCCTCCTGTTTTCTGCCCATAGCTGGCCTCCTGTTCCTCGCTCCATTAGCGTGGCAACTATTGGCCACGGGATGTTGGGCGATCGCCATCGCCACGACAAGGGCGCGAGCAAGGTGGAGCCTGCCCAGAGCTATCGCCTGTGCGCCGAGACCAATTGAACAAATGCCTCACACCACCCTGAGCGTGTTTCCTACTGTGCCGCCGGCGAATGGATGACGTGATGCTGTTGCCAGCAGTCTGGTGACATCTCCTGCCGGAGCCTGGCTTGCGGCAATTGGGCAGCCTCGTCTAGTTCAGCTTGGCTGGGTTTCAGGCACCAGTTGGTGCTGACGTGGCAGCGGCTTGATTGAGAGGATATGCATGTGCCCTGCGCAGCACTGCCTGGATCGGGACTTGGGCTGTTGGAGAGGTGACATTTTCCTGTGCCGTCCTGTGCCATTTTGCCGAATACCCTTCATCCTTGCCATCTGCATCGGAAATCCCCCAGCTCATGAAGAGATTGTCTCAGTCGTGCCGATGCTGGGCCATGGATTATTGGTGGATCATCGACGATTAGCTTTAGAGGAGAGAATCCTCGCGGCCTGTGCTCAACCAAGTGTCTTGCGAGGCGTTCTACGAGGCGTTCTGTGGGGTTTGATCCATGGAGGTCGACGACGATCCAGCTGGCTGCTACAGTAGAGACCTCCGGATGCACGTCGTTCCGAGGAATACAGCGCGTGGATTGGACGGCAAGAGAACAGAGGAGGGGAAAAAGGAATCAGTGGGGGCTGAGCAACCCTTGAGGGTTGCGTGTAGCCAAGAGGGGGCTTACGAAGCTTTAGAGGGACAGCGCAGAGATGGTGTGGCTCGCAATGGGATTGGGTGTACCTCTGTGCCGAGAGCGGCTGATGGGCCATGACATATAGTCCATCTTGCGCTCTCCTGTAGGACAGGCAGCCGTTTCCACTGTCTTCTTGTTTATAAGATCCCCTCGCAATTATCTTCTGCAATGGCTGCCGTTGACATGTCTCGCATCAACTTTTATCAACCACCACCAGCAAGCAGCCCATGCTCCAGCCTAAAGCCACCAATTTTGGGTAATACTGGCGGAAAACGCACGGCGACCTTAGAGCGCGACTGGTGGGACAAGCCATCCACGACAAATCGGAAAATCGAACCTTTGTTTCAAACTCAGATGGCTGGAGATACCAGAGCCGGGGATGGAGGTATTGTTGAAACCCAGCGTCATAAGAAATCCATCTAATTACTGCAGAAAACTCGATAAGAGCTGGGAACAATCGAGGCGGCGGCGACAGCGGCACCAATAACGAGGAAGACTTCTGCTTTCCATCCATCGAGCCTATCGAAAGCCCCCACAACCATACCGATGAGGACAGAACCGACATCGATGATCATGATCTTCCTCCATCGAAGAAGCATAAGGGAGCGGAAAAGGTGACTCTACAAGCTGTATTCAAAATTCCTCCTGGACTCGGACTTTACTACAATCGAGCGCTTCAAGACCATGAGAATACTGCAAGCTCAAATCGGTCAAGTGAGGTTGGTGGTAGTCAGGGTAGGTGAACGTGGATCTCTAATCCAAAAGTGAAACGATGTCTGACATTTCACAGATAACCCGTTCGTGGTGCAGGACGAGAACATCAAGACTGACGACGAGGGCACTTCTGCTGAGATAGAAAGCATTATGTCTGAGATTGATACTGCAGACACCCAACTCAACACACCTTGTTCAACAAAAGAGCTAAAGACACATCATTTCTCGAATCCTAATACAACCGCCGAGTCTCTTAATCGCCTATGCTCCCCTAGCATCACTCCATTCGCGGACCGTGAAAGGCGGTCTATTCACGCAAATTCTCGCAATGGGAGAAGGTCAGTCATCGACGGTTCCGCCAGCGCTATCGCCATCAGACCACTTGGAACTGAGCAACATCAGGGTCCTGGTGGCTCAGCAGAGGTAGAGGAGCAGGAGTGGGAAATTACGGAGATTCTTGAGAAGAGAGCGGCCGGGTCAGAAACGGAATATAGGGTACGCTGGGAAGATACATGGTTGCTCAGCAGTGAATTGGGAAGCGCACAGGGGTTGTTGGAGAAGTTTGAGGCAAAAGGCCGAGCACAGCATGGACGTAAACGGGGTAGACCGGCTCGGACGGACAAAGGCTGGAGATCGTGCATTTGTCCGTAAGCACATCGTGGGTGCGTGTACGGCCATGTCCCTGCGTCAAGCAAGCACGCAGCCTATTCGTGGCCAAAGGCTCAGCTGCAGCGCGAAAGGAGGTGAAGGGATTGATTTGCAAAATTGGTTGACCGTCAACGAAGAACAGGAAAGCAAGCGAAGACAAGGGCGTATTTCGAGATTTGTTAACTATTTTAGAGCTTGGGTCTGCTGCATATTGAATTAAAATAATGCAATAAAGGACGAGAAGAGAGTTGATTGTAATCACTTCTTGTAATAAACGTCTAAGGGGGGCTTCCAAAACCGCTGTCAGCCATATCTTCAGGAGAGAACTCCCGAGCTCATTATTCCAGGAGGTCTGACGTTGTTTGCCTCCTATGATCCAATACCGGCTCATCCAAGCTGCATGGGGCATCACCTTGCACTGCCACAGAAGAGTTTTCCTGAGAGACGTTACCTTGGATAGCCCAAATACCAGGTGGCGAGGCATCACGGGCACTGCCTCAAGCTGCCCCAGAAGATTTCTCCTGGGAGACGTTGCTCAGAAGAGCTTGAATTATAGATGGCGAGGCACTAGAGGCACCCACCTCACTGCCCGAGTCCCAAGCACAATCACGGTGTACCGTACCAAATTGGAGCGGCGTGCCAGAATTAGAACAGGGTGCTATAGCGGGAAAGGTGCCTAAGGGTGGAGGAGGACTGGAGCAGATGGAGAGAATGTCGACAGTAAATATCATTATCACATTGCATAGTCCTGATCCCGACTCCTTGCCTTTGACGTTGACGAACCTGCTCGGGTTTCCTCCACACGATGGCCAGATCAAGGCGATACAGAGTCTTGCAATCGATCAGATGGATCTTATCCTCATTGCACCGACGGGATGGGGTAAGAGCGTCGTATTCCAGGCTGTCCCGGCCTTGCGACGTGGCGTTTGCCTTGTGATAATGCCGTTGAATCTGCTGGAAGAGGAACATGTCAGTCACTAACGAGGCGCCTGAGAAGGCAAGCATTTTGCCGACGAATCTGATCAGACCTGGTATGCCAAGTCCATTGCTCGAATACCGTGCTGCAAGCCTTATGTATGGTCAACCCGACCAAGCCTAACCCTCCGAGTCTTTAGGCTTCACATCCATCACCTTAGAGATACGAGGTATCCTACGCCCTCCACCCGATACTGGAGGATCCATTCCCATCGCTGCGTGAACACGAAGCCTCGCCGCTCGCGCCGATGACGAAGTTTCATATCCAAGCTCCGCCGACTCCACGGACATTCCAGATTGTCCCGGCGGGTGATACTGTTGCAGAACCTCCTCCAGCGTTGTTTGACGATGGACCCTCACTTCTGGTCCCGTCTTTGTTGTTTTACTCTTAATTATCACCTCTTCGCTCTTACTAGAGATGATTGATATTTCCGTCTCGAATTCGCTTCCCCTTCTGGGTTTGACCCTTCTTGTCTCCGTCTCATCATCCGCTTTCCGCTTCTGTGCTACAGGGCGTATCTCCTCTGGCTCACCATCTATCCGTTCCAGTTGTTCATATTCAAGATTCCATTTCGCCGCTAGAATCCGAAGACACCGCTGAGAATGCGCTGCAACCGCGTCTTCAAGGCGATCGTATTGAGTTGTCTTAGGGTTCTCCCGGTCCAGACACTGCCAATTTTTCCAGCCCTTGATGGAGTAATGTCTCGCTAGGCTTGCAAGTTTACCGACTATGATCGACGTTAGTTTTCACAAACGTGTTGACAACTTGCTAGGCTTACTGTTTGACTTAAGGAGCCAAAATTCTTCGACTGTCTCAGGAAAGCCGGCACCCACTTGATACCTCTTTTGACCATTTTCATCTTGGACAGGTGCCGCAACCTTTTCGATCTCGGCATCCAACACTCTAGCGAATCGATTGAAGTTTATTGCTCTTGCCTCGTCAAACCGCTGATTGACATCGTCCTTGACTGCTTTGACATCGTCCTTGACTGCTTTGACATCGTCCTTGACTGCTTTGATATCGTCCTTGACTGCTTTGATATCGTCCTCGATTTTGACAAATCGCTTATTGACATAGTCAAACCACTTTCCAACGCGTGTGTCAAGCTTGTCAACGTGTGTGTCAAGCTTGTCAATGCGTGTTTCAATGCCATCAAAGCGACTATCCATGTAATGGTGATTGTCGTATAAGTACACTGCTGATTCACCCAACATGCCGATTGCACTGTCGAGATATGGATTCAAGTCGGTCTCAAACCCTGAAGGTCGCTCAGGTAAAGTCAATTCATGTTGAGGGTGAGCCGACCGTTGAAGACCCTTTAACTTCTCAAAAGAAAGAGAATATGTCGAGGTTGATGTCGCCATAATAATTTCTGATGTGTTATGATAACACTTGTTGATCCTGCATGATGGTTGATGAGCGAGAAAATGGCAAAAGTGATGAGTCGCATGAGAGAGGGGGATGTCAGCGAGCAGCTGACTGATTATATAAGCGAGCAAAAATAGAATTCATCACTAGTGAGGCAGAATGACAACATCTACCTTACCTCATTGACATTCCCTAAAGAATCACCTGATATCCTCTTCCGTTTTCTTAACATCTTTAGCCCCAGAATTCAGTGACAGCTATGATCTATGTTAGGGACGATTATGTAACTACGCGCTTGCCTTGTAGGGCTATACGACCTAGGCTACCATTGTTTCGTAGTGGTGCTTGCATGGGGTCAATATTCTAGACATATGTAATAACCTTCTGGTATGCAGGGACTCAAAATCATAGCGAAAATCGTTCGATCGGAAGATCATCCAATCTGGAGTGGGATTGGTTGTTTTTCCTCATTGCTACCTAATAAACCACATCCCAATGAGTTTCTGAGTCTGTCTTCATGAGAACCTTAGCGAGGGACTCCCATTCCATTTCGAGCCATCGTAATGCTTTATCTGCTTCTTTATCTTCAATGTCCTCTATTTCACTGTCATCTTCCTCTTCTGCTGCTTCGTTCCTATATTCTGTAGTATCTTCTTCATCTTCCTTTGCTGCTTCCGAATTCAGACCGTCTCGTATCTCTCTCTCATTTCGAGCATCACTTTGAACGGCTCTTACTGAATTCTGCGCTAGCTGTGGAAATGAGAAGGCGTCTTGAATCACACCCTCGTTCCTTACAGGTCTCTCCACCTGTAACCGAAGACGATGAGCCAAATGATCCTTCTCACTTTCCCACAACGGATACTGAAAATGACTCTCAAATCTTGCGATTGTCTGGGCGTAGAGCAGGCGTCTCCGTGCAAGTGATAAGACCTGGTGCGCAGACAGCTCGCAATTCTGGCTTTGTTTCGTACTAAAAGAAGTAAGCTTTCATCCTCGGACTGACCATGTCGTTGGCACCGGTCTTGAACACTTACTGGTTAGGAGAAATGGTCAAGAGAGGAGAGCTGGATGTTGCGCTTGAAACGTCCAATTTACTGCTTGTAGGTGTTTGGGTTACGGCGTTGGGATCAATCCCCATTGCAGCTTTCTTGCTCAACATCGATCTGAGTGAAAGGCCGTCGAAGAGTGACTTGGAGGCTAGACCTGTCATGTTAAAGGGCAGCACGATGTGCACGTACTCAGCCCAGAACCTTTGGGCAGACCATTCGATCATGAAAAGTGGAGATCTCCAAAGCTGTGGGGTTATCACTCTTGGAGTACGGGGATCATCACTCTGCCGTCTCTCAATCCCCATGAGCACCTGCAGCATTTGCACCAATAAATGTGATTCCGGCTATATCAGCTACGAAAAGGGGGACTCGAATGCAGTGGGCCGTTCTAGTCCCAATCCGCAAATCCTCGAGATTTCTTCTTCTATTATACAAGGCAGGAAACCCAGAGCAAAGAGATCCCCCCCACCAAAAGGTCACTCTCGATAATTTCCACCACGACACTAAACCCTCAGCCCCGCCGTCTTACACCATAGTTAGTCCAGTACCACCACCTTCTCCGGCTCCCTCAACCGTGCCACACCTCCCATTTCCTTCAAGATCGTGATCGAACGCTATCAAGGACCATTCTTGACCATCATCTATGCCACTCGCCGCCGATGTCTCTATCAAAATTAACGCTCCCTCTTCTTCGTAGGCTCTGCTATGAGCAAGTCGGTCCCTGGCCCTCCTTGCCCAATATTGATCCGAAAATCCATCAAATCGTTCCAGTAAGGGTGCTTTTTTGTCAACTGAAACGGTGAGAAGTTGGATCATATCCTCATACTCGTCCCCAAAGGTATCAAGTACCCGTAGGAACGAAAAACCCATCCTTTCGAAGACCATTCGCCTGTTACTAAGAAGTTGGCCATTCAAGAGAAAATCTAGGTCGGCCAGATAGCCACCTTTGACGGGTTGCGCAGTATCGTTCGAAGTGTAAGGGAGAAGTCGTTGATGACACACTAAGGCAGCTAGGGTCAATGCGAGCTGCTCGGTTCTTTGAGAATTCCGAAGATCCCCAACCAATTGTTGATATAGCTTCAAACCGTCGACTGAGCTTGCCCATTCACTAAGTACTCGGAGAGGCTGACCGTGAACTATTGAGCTCCAAGTGAGAAGCAATAGTACATTGTTCTCTGGCTTTCGAACGGATGGACGTTGGTGGTAAATTTGCTCGCTGCCTCCCATCAGTATTACTCTTCTGTATTCGCAGGAAGACGGCTTACAGATGTATGCGAACTAGATCCACCTGCCCTGAGCCTAACCTGCATAGAACCTGCGACGGAAGATCCTAGCAACATTAGCATTAATTAGGTCCGCCCTTTCAGATATCGTACCAAATATCCCTCCGGAAAGCCAATGGGAAGGAAGTCCATTAATTGCATACTCCATTCCACTGTATCCAGCGTGCTGATATCTGGGTCTTCAGCGAAAATTTCGGATTTCGAAAGCGCACCGTGCATTTGCTTCGAATCAAAACTTCCAAACGGGTTTGTACCGGCGATGCCGATAAGAAGGCCAAATAGATTGACGTTGTCGCTGATCGAATGTTCTGGGTCGAGCGCATGTTGTCGGCGTTCCACCCTACCGCCAGAAAATTCCAGCAGGCATCGGAGTAGTGAAATGTTGTGAAGCTCCAAGCCTTCTAACATCTTCATCGATGCCTCGGTCTCTGATGCAGCCTCGAATAGAACTCTACGACCCTTCCAGAAAGGTTGAAGCAAATCGTCTTCGTCTTTTGCCAGGAGCTCGAGGGTAAGACGAGAATCATAACTTCCCAGCAAGTTCAAACCAAGGAACACAAGACATCGCGTAAACTGTTTGCGAACTTGATGATCAGATCTCTAAAGGATGTTAATGGAATTCCTAGCCCAATGAGCGAAGAGCCTACCAAGATGTCGTGGTTTAGGATGGCTCTTTCAAGTGATATTGCTAGGCCATTTGATCGGGCAATACCACGATAACATTCCTCGAGTCCTCGACCGCGCCCAGAACGGATCGCATTTACAGCGTTGAGGAGAAAATGAGCATGGGCCCTCCTTGTCGCGTCCCAGATACCATGGACCGATATGTCTTTCTCTGTTGGCGTCGTTGGATTATAGTCGAGGTTTAGCTCGAGCCCATGAAAGAATAGCCATGGAAGATATAGGCTATGGACAGCAACATCGTAATATCCGCCGTCATTACTTTTCCCAGTAACGTTGATTTCCGGCTTTGATCTTACTTGGTACCAGTTGGAATTGCTTGACTCGATTTGATTCGCTGGTGCGCAGCCAAGCTTCCATGGCCCATTTCTTAGGTCCGTACTAAGCTCCTCGACGTCAGATCGAATCGGTCCTGAGACCTATGAAGTTGTGTGAATTGTAAGTTCTTGAGAAAGGCCAGAGCGTCCTACCTCCACATCGGCTTCTGGCGAAGCCCACGAATACTTGATCTCATTGGTGACTTGAATATACTTGAACTCTGGACACGCGGCTCTGGGCTCAGGCGTTGGAGGCGGCGCTGGATTGACTACACGCATCTCGGGCGCTGAACGATGGGACAAGGCAAATTCATTAGGAAAAGAAGGCAACGAGCCCTTCTGGAATACTTTATAGGCAAACATGCATGCACGTCCATGCAAGCCGCGCAGTCTCCAACATTTTGTGATATGGCTTGCAGGAACCACTAAGGCAGCATTGGGGATGTGAACTTACACAGAGCATCAAGGAGGCGTGGGAGGGTTCGGGGATGCAAGCTCTAGTTCGCCTATGTTGCGTTCCTACCTGCAAATTGCTCTGCAGTTAGCAGGAGCTTGGTGATACGTAGAGGCCTATGGCTTTACGACCCTGCTGTTTCCACTTCAAGCCTCTAAGCAGGGTCTCTACAGTCGGCTTGAAGCGGCTCGATTTTAGAGACAACGAAACCCTCAATTGCTTCCTTGATCGCGGGCATTTAAAGCCCACTTTAACATCTTGTACCAAGAGTTTCATCTTGTAGCATTGCCCTGGGTATGCGTAGAAGACCGGAGCGGATCCGTTTTCGAGAGCCTTAGATGTAGTAGATGATGTTGTAGAACTTACCCAGCTGGCTAAGCGTACGCTAAGCGTCTAACTCGACTTGATCCGGCCTACCGTCGTTCCAGATATGGACTTGACCATTGGTCCAGCAGACCGGATCTGGAATTTACTTGACCATTGGTCTAGCAGACCGGATCTGGAATCTACTTGACCAATGGTCCAGAAAGGAATCAAGAGGTTTTGAAAAGTGTTTGACTCTTCCTTACACTGACTCTTTGGCTCGTCGGTCGACAAACTTGTTCGTTAAGTTGAAGTGTGCCTCGAAGTTAAACTAAGGAAATTCCAACTGGTTAGAAGCTGCAGCCAGAGGAACCTTTCAAATGAATCGGGCACCAGTGTCAATCATGCTCGATAGCCACCAGACTGGTATTACGGTTCCGAGCTGCTTCTGTGCTGCCATGTTGTCTTGCTGTCTTATTGTCTTATCTCATTACCTGTCTTTTAGTTCTGTACCCTACTCATAGTGCATACTTGATTCCAGCGAGGTCAGTACAGCCTGTAAAGCAGCGGAGTTGACTGGACAAATGAAACTGACAAAGGAATTTTTGCAGATGGCGGATTTCTCTGGCGACCTCATTGATCACATGATCGAAGGTATCGGACCTGGTAGCGCGTGGTTGAACGACACTCATTTAGACCCCGCCAACACTACTCCTCTGTTTGGCGGTGCTTTGGGCTTACAATATCACATCGCAATGGATGGGGATCCTGGTTATATGATTGTGCCAGAAGCCATCCCTCAAGATCAAGCCCAGAGGATAGCGGAAGGCATACATGAAGGGCTTCAACCTACCGAATCGTTCGATAACCGGTTTGTATATCAAGTCACTCCACTAGCGCATGAAATGATATTCAACTTTACCAAGGTATGATCTCTATCTGTATAACGCACATTTGAGCCTGACTTGAAAAGAATCACATATCTAAGCTTCAGGAATTTACCGCACCGACACCTGTACCACAAAAGCCATGGGCTGCCGGTCTCGGCATCTTTCGTTCCAAGGAGCCACATCCCATACCTAAGGTCGCCTTGAAGAACATGGTCTTTGTCACTATTGCCCTCACGCAACTCAACGCCAGCAATGGCTGGTACACGTTACTGGAAGCATCCCACCTACAGTTGCCACCTGTGCCGGAATCAGACTGGAGAAAAGTGGACAAAGAGCTTGCACCTGGTGACGTGATTATCTGGCGTGGAGACCTGGCAGTGCTCGAGTCGGGTGGGGGAGGTGGGAAATTCATAAACCTAACATACGATGTTCAAAGAGAGTGAGCGGTGGTATAACAAAGAAAGGAAAGTGATTTGGTTTTCTTGAGCAAAGTCTATATCTACAACAAGCCTTCGCAGGGACGACAGCATTCCACAATTCCTTCAATTACTTGGCTCCGTTGAGGCCCAACACCCACAAAGGAGAAGTAGCTGCATATACCACGAAGAAAAAGCGCTGAGACCATTTATTTCTGATCAACCGCCCTGCGGATGTCTGTAGCTGTCTTGTGTTGCCCAAGGAATCGTATTCAAAGTGGGAAAGTGATGTCTGCATTATCCAAGTCTTGTTCCTCTAAGAGATACACATCTGCTTCAAAGTCCCAGTCTTTCCTTGGCCAAGGAATCGTAGCCGCAGTTATGGATTGATACACCGCATTATCCCAGTCTTTCGTTGACCAAGGAACTGTATTCGCAGTCGTGAATTCATGTCGCTCCTCTGGAGAACGCGAATATGTTTCACTAACCCAGTCCCTTGTTGTCCAAGGAATCGTGTTCGCAGTTGTGGATTGATATGCCGCATTATCCCAGTGGTCTATTACCAAAGGATTTATGCTCGTAGTCGTGAAGTCATCTTGTTCCTTTAAGAGATGTAGATATGTTGTACCACTCCAATCCCCCGTTGCCCAAGAAATTGTATTCGCAAGCAGAGATTGACCTTGTCCCTCCCAAGAATGTGCAGTTGCACACAAAGTCTTGCCTTCCGTCTCCCCTTGAATACCATTACTGTTTGATGCAAAAGACTGCTGAGCTTCCTCAGATCCCCGATCTTGAACGTCCAGACGGTCGTCCTCCCAAATAACTTTCTCCAGCTTAGACTCGATGAATTCTTCTTGCGGTATGGAGGCATTTTTAAACGTTCGCGGTTTACAAAGAGGCCCGTTCTTATGGTTTTTGAGACCGGCTGAAGTCGTGAACGGATGTCGACATTTCGGACACATTTTTCTGTTCAGAACTAGCCAGAGAGCCCGATGGGGTTCATCTTTGGTAAGTCGGGCATGTCTTCGAAGATGGTTCGTCCTTACGAAAGTTTTAGAACACGCTGAACATAGAAGTCGCTTTTGAACGACTGAGATACGCGCAATCTGCTCGTCAGGTTCGTCGTCTGTGGAATTCGAAGCCTGTGCACCCGCAAGTGGAATTGTCATCGACGTCTCGCGACGCTTGCTCCCTCTTGCGTTGCTATCCATCGTGACAAATTCTCCGAAACCGTGAAGGCTAGGTTTGCCGTTTCTTTCAGTTCTAGGCAGGAACGATTCCGATCGAGCAACGAAGCTGCTTTTCCGCTTTCCACGGTTTCTAGAAATTACATCAGTGGTACTCTCGGATACACATGGATTCGCTACTAACGTTGTTTCCCATCATATGCCATACATATTCATTCCGTTGGCAATTGCGTGTAGACGCTGCAAGCAGGAAAAGTACAGGTCCTCGCTCGGGCCCACACCACCGCGTTTTGGTTCCCCGGAGGACCAAAGTAGTCTGCCGATCATCTAAGCTCGCTTGCAAATTCCAGCCAATGAATCATGATCGATACACCTTGTCGTCCTTTGCTGGGGGCACGCTGTATTAGACGCGGATTTGCCGTCCCCAGCCCCAGCCTCGCCCGAAATTTACTGATCCAATGGTCAAGTAGATTCCCAATCTGGACTATCTTCTACTTGCTCACATTTTTTTGGTGTTGACCCATCTTATACATACCCCCTAAAAGCCGATCTAAAAATGATGGCCTCAGGTTCTATCTTAGATATATTGGCTCGTGCCTTTGCAGTTAACGATCGTACTGGTTTGCCCTTCCTGTTCGTCTTTTTAAAGCGTCCAAATTCCCCCGTGTGTGTGGTGCAGTCTCTCTCCACCACATCTAACTTTTCGAGGCAAGACTTTCTTATTTCATTCCCGGATTATTTGAGCCGCAAACCTTCTGTTGGCAGTTCTCTACATACGCACCGTTGCATCGTTTTGTTTCGATCAAAGAACCAGTTGCCTTCCAACAATGTGTCCACCGTCTACCACCATACCATGTACCCCACTGCCTCATGCAGCAGAGGAAATCAAGCTACCATCCGCAGAGGCCGAGGATATCATGCACCCTCGGAACCCTTCGTCTCTTGATACTCTAACACCACTTAATTTTTCACAGAACATTAGAATTTCTCAAGCAGAGTCTGCTCTTCCCCTTCTAGGTGATAGCTTGGACGGGACCGCGGGAACAGCCGTATCGCCAACCTTCACTAGATCTTTCACATCAACAAAGCTCGACGCACTCGTGCTTGTTGAAGCTTGTCTATCTGAAAGACTATCTTTTTGCTCGCGGGGACCCAGACGTGGCGAGCCATCCGTTGCAAGCGGCTCCATATTTGTTTATGAGCACGACGCTTCTGACGATCAAGAGCGTGATGATGGGATTACCTGGACTTTTGTGGATTTCGATGGCGTGTTCGAGATCTTGTGCTCCACTGACTCAAGTGGACTAATGAAGAAGAGAATGAGTGTTAAAGTCGATGGCACCCTCCATCACCTCATCTCCTACTACATGCAATGGGATACCGTGAACGGGCTGTTGAAGTCACCCACGCGCCTCCTTGATTTCCAAGATACGATACTACGCAACGAATTAGCCGCTCAGGAAAACATGCAGTCCTTGTCGCCGATGGAGCAGTTCCGATTGGATTTAGAGGTTTGACATCACATCTGATCCCAACCGAGAAACTGACACATTCCAGGCATTAGGTACGAGGCAAATCAGATTCGTACAAATCGTCGTCTTTCTCATTTTAAGCTGGATGGATGAAAAGCATCATCAAACCTTCCTTCAACAACGGGTACAGCTTCTGTTTCCAGCCATTCTTACCAACAGAGAGTATTGGTCTGCGCTCTCGACCCTGCCTATCTTCGACGATAAAACACCAGACAAACTCATATACCAGATGAGAGCGTTGCTCTCGGGGCTCCTCTGGGTCTCCGCTGGGACGGGCATGCCTCAATCTATGGAGCCGTGTCGAAGATTTTCGCCACTACAGAACATATGCCTCTACCTTGAAGCATTTGGAGTCCCAGGTGATCCTTTAGGAGCGTTGCAGCCATTTGATGAAACCAGGCTTGCCCAGGCTCTTCTAAAGTCTCAACTATTCGGCAATAAAATCGCCATACAGCCGCAGGTGATAGAATCATGGGATAATGATCTGCGAACGAAACTGCCAATCAATTGTGTTCGGAATGATATGGTAAGTAGAGTGAGATTATTAGATGAATAAGGACTGATTGAGAACAGAAATTGTCACCAGCTTTTACCACGATATTTAACGATATGAACGTCGCAGACCGGGGAGCAGTTCGCATAGGCGTGTTAGTGATCCATACCCTCTATAATTCAAGCATTTAGTTAACAGCACCAGTGAACTCAGTTGCGAAAGATTTCCACGCTTCCGAAAACCAGAACACTGCGAGCATTTGCTTCTTCTCCAATGTTACTTCCGCTCCGCCGACGACTCAGTCACTACAATGCTACAAAACTGGACAAAGTCAGAAGAAGGAAAACGTTCGAGATCTCAGCTGTTGCAATCCTTTCAAACCGCGCTGGCGCCTGAAGAATTGGCTTTGAGCATAGCTGTTATGCTAACGCTCTGGTGCCTCAATCCACCTGCGGACGCTAGCACGTCGCAGCCGCGGCCGGCAAATTTGATACGTCTCGCTTATTTCCTCCGCAAGCCCAACGACATCGAAGAAAGCTACCCTTTCCTCCTCCAACTACTTTGGTCATTTTGGCACGCAGTGGCGAGCATAGACAAAGAAAGGTCTGTTCCAATAATACAGTTTTTGCGAAGCGTTGCAGAGGTTGACGAGAGTCCTCCACCGAGCATGGATGAGGGTTTAGATGACTATTTTGAGACTAGGGTGCTTGCAAAGAGCCATGAAGATGCAGAACAAGTCAGTGATGCAGTCCTTGACGAACTCAGCGATGAGTTTTCCTGCTTGAAAGAGTCTTCCGAAGCGTAACGAGCCGATTGACTTGCCACACCGTTGTCGACAAGCCTTGGACCTGCGATGCGGAACACGAAAGCGATTATAGCATGTTGGAATGCAAGTCCTGCATCGATAACCTAAGATGAGGCGAGATGGGGTGTGGAGCGTGATACATGTGGAATCGCTGGCGTCGTTTGAGCTTATCATTATTCGGTTACCTGATATGTAAATGTGTAAATATTTTCGGACTCTGCACTCAGTGTAGAAACCCAATATCCAGATACGAGGTTTTTCGAATAAGAAATTTGTAGCAGCTTGAACAAAGTGTCGAACAAGCTGATGGTGCCTAAATTCCGGAAATGTCTCATGGCGCAGTGAGGCTGGAGAAGAATAATTCGAGCTTCGACCGCCATGCGCAGTGCCATGCATAACCGGCCAGAATACCATGGTCTAAGCAAGGCGTACTTGACACGGCTGTGGACACAAGTGCGGCTGAAGTCACCAAACAAGCTTGACCGTAGGGTAGGTAAAGTTATAATGGCCGCCCGACGAGCCTTTTACCCTACGCAATCCATTATTCTCAGGCGGCCTCCATAATTGTTCTGGAACTTAGTGTGCATTCGCATTACGACGACGTAGTCTTATGCTTGGGACATTTTCCACCTTCTAACGTACCACATTCATCTCGGAGAAAAGCTCTTGATCCTTCTTCAACGTTGGTATACCCCTGGGGAACGTCTTTAAGCAGCTTCAATGCAAAGGACTAATTACTTACTAAGTAAACCTATCGGCCACCGGGTCAAAAGGACGCTTTGATATTCCATCCGATTCTGGCATCCATCTTCATGTCTAGCTCATGTCTCAACGAGATGGCTACAATTGGTCTAACGGGTGTCTTAAAAAAGAGACTGCCATGCCGTTTATCAAATTCATGGCTGGGAGTTCTAGTGCAACAGTATCCAAGTAAGTCTGTCGGCAGCTCTTCTACCTTGACGATATTCATCTTCTAACTATTGCCAGTACAGTACTTCCGCAGCTATACTTCAACGGGGCTCTAAGGCCATTTGGTAATTCTTTTTTCGATATTGGGGAGATTCACTTCTTCCAGAGAATCTCCACCGCTTATTCTACCACAGGTCAATCAGACTACTATTGGTTGGATAACTCCATGGCATCTCCTTATAAAGCGATCGGGACAGGTATTCGGGATTGGGATGTAGTTGGGCTCCCAAATCTTTCGGCTGAGGTACGCTCTCAGCAGCGGCCATCAAAGCGTGATGAATTCGACCGCCCTCATCAATTCCTTGATAGATCATCCGTGGAAGCCGTTACTGCGCAGCAGCAGGATCTACCCCATCTTCCAATGAACCTATATGTGAATGAACAAGATGAGATACTGTCTCAAGTCAACGATCGCCTTTCTAAGTGCGCCTTCGATTTTGTCGCTAAGTATCAATTTCCTATTCCGTTACAGCCGGATAAAAGGCCAGTCGGGATCCCAGCGGATCGCGAATGGACGGAATAGGTATACTTACTGAAGAAGTTAGCAATCAAAAGACGGATACCGGCTCGTGTGCTATTTCATGGTCAGATCAAACAATTGGTCACCGTCTTGGAGAATTCCTTGGAAATGCGACATGCTGCCAAGCATCAGTCGAGACCCCTTAAAGATGATCGGAATGTCCTACAGCTGATTTCTGCCGGACTTCAGGTTGGCCAGATACTCAAAGATGCCGCCTGCATGAAGCTTCTTGATAATCTACGTTCAGACCGAAACCAAGATCCAGCTCCGAAAAGACCGAAACGACCGGAAAGACGTTTCTTTTGGTCTCAACTAGACGCAGATATTCAGACATACCAAGAGGGAAGGAGATGCCAAGATTGGAAGAGGTGGGGCCGTGAACGGTAGGGAGGATGTGCTTGTTGAAGTGGATAGAAAGGATAAGGAGTATTGGAGGAACAACGCGTTAAGTATCGCTAGGTTCTGAAGTTTGGTGTTGGCCGTGGCAAGCCGTGCCAGAGCGCGGATCGCTTATGCAAACATGTGCTACTATGAGGTGTGCTATCCAGATCTAGAGGAAACAAACCACACAGTAACTGAACGGTTAGGTTGGCGAGGTTTAAGCTTTAACGAGGACAGCTATGCGCGTACTTTTAAATGCCTAGCAGTGTTCCAGGCAGGCGTGGTTGAGTACGTACATGGACAGCTCATGAGCGGGGAGATACTTCGTCACAAGGTTTCTTAGGGAATTAGAATTTAATAACGTTGGTTTTGCCGTTACCGCAACAATTTCGATGTGAGAGATTTGGTTATTTGTTATCTCATGGTCCACCCTCTTCTGCACCCTCGTCCAGGTCGTTTTGGAAGATCTTGTGGATTTCCTTGCTATATTGGCTAAGCTCTTTAACGCTACGGAAGATCCGTACTTTTTTGCCTCCGCTGTCCCCGCCATTGCGGCCTGGGGAGATAATGAGGACATGGCTGGCATCTGTTGAACATAATTAACTACAGGCGAGCCAAGGAAGAGTTAAAGTAGCTCGCTTAAGTTTCTGTCACTACAGACCAGATAAACGAAGCACTACAATGGCGTATGACATCTTCCTGCGAAGCTCTCCGCTCCCCTATCGACGAGGCTATCAGCCTTCTCTCCCCTTCCGTTCTCATAAATATTCCTTTTTCAAGTTCTTCGGCGATCCGTACCTCCCTTCTGTACCTTGAACCCTACCGAAGCGCAGCTTCGCATGTTTACGAGATACCAATAGGTGAAATCGAATGACTATTCGATTCGGGAAAGGCAATGCACATCTTCCTGGATTTGATGAGATCGAGGTGAGGTCCAGGGATTCGAAGACGAGGTACGGCGGCCGTCGGCAAGCACAATCTTCACTAAGCGCGCGATGCTCGGGTCATTCGTCTCTTTCAGTGGTGAGGCAGGCGTTGTTATCAATGCCTCAGCCCTCGCCGTCGCTCCGTATGCCCAGAATGTCCCACAGCCTCCGCATCGCGCCCTCTTCGGCAGAAGGCTGCGTCAAGTATTGTCTTGCCCAAGCCAAGTCTTCTTTCCAGCGACCGTCTCTGTCTGAGCGCTTACGCTCTCGTTCCAAGCCCTGCTGCCGGAGGGTGTTGAGGCGGACGGCTTCAGAGGCGGTCGGTGGGAAGTCCTGGGAGGGTTTTCTTTGGGGCGCGGTCCAGTTGGTGGGTGTAGCAGGGGACCCAGCGCGGGATCGGAGAGTATGTGGCATTGGCGACGAGCTATCGGCGAGGGTTGGAGGCACGCTGGCGAGGGATATGGAGAACTGAAGTAAGGGGTCTATGGTGGGTGGGCTGTAGTGCTTATCCGTACATGGTCGCTTCGCACGAGCAACCTGACGCGGCGAGGTTGTGGAAGCCGATGGAATGCATCGAGTTTTCGTGTAGACCCTCGCAGGATAGACATCAAAATCTGTTGCAACAGTGACAAAACGTTCTCTTGTCGAGGGCACCATGGATTAAGAGAAAAAACGATGATGGATGGGGACTTGGGCGCTTTTGACTCTAGAAAGATCAAGTGTGGCCGGCGAGGATTTCATTGGTGCAAAGATTAACTTACGAACTACAGCTCGAGATACCACTGATAGTTTCACTTCGTATGGAAGGTAAATATTGAGGTAAGGACGCCGGAAGCGACCAAACCCCTAGGTATCAATGCCGTGTAATAGATGAACCACAAAATTATCTGTTTTTATTAATCTAATCTAGAAATACCCACACAACCTATCTACTCTCATTGTGGTTAAGCCATAAAACCGCTCTCCCAGTCACGTGTAGAGTTTGAGGGCCTCCTCATATCCTGGTCCTTTCAAGTCCTTAGCAAAGACGTTGCCAACGAAGAGAACTCGGAGGAGATGCGCCATGCTCAGCATTTTCTCCTCGTTAAGGGCTATGGATTGGGCTGTGCGGACCGCGTTCTTGATCTATCATCAGTGCCTTGTTAGCTCGTCGTGTGCGGTAGACGATCAATGAAAGGTAGGGAAGAGGCAGAGGAAAGATGAAAAGGTGGGTTTGGGAAAACAAAAAAAAGCTCCTGTACCTCTCGTCCATTGACTTCAAAGTTAGATAGCTGCGTGAAATCATCCTCTGTGATGTCCGCAACTTCCACCTCTGGTAATTTCCTGACTCGGTCAATGAACCCCTTCCAAATACCCTTTTTAGTTTTGATGTCGAGTTTGTCGTATCTGAGTCCGATGTGAATACGCGATTGGAAAGCCTCGTCAAAAGTTGCGACACGATTTGTGGTCAGAAAGAGTATACCCTGGAAGTACTCCAACATCCGCAGGAAGATGCTCACGAGCGCGTTGCGATTGACGTCGCGAAGCTCCCGTTGTTCCAAGAAGACGTCGGCCTCATCAATCAATAACACTGCACGCCATGTATGGGCAATATCGAGTATCTGGGAGAGGTTCTTCTCAAGATGGTCCATTCTTGTCCCCAGCTCTCCAACGGATACCATCTAAAAGATAAGTCAGTCTACCGAAAACTTCGACACGACAAAACTAACGTAGAGTGGTTTCTTGAGCATCTCCGCGATGCCTTCAGCTGTGAGGGTTTTCCCGGTCCCCGGCGGTCCATGTAGGACTGCCACGAGACCTCGTCCCTTGCCTGAGAATGTAAGCATAAGGGCGTGCACTGAATCTTAGGATGATACTAGCCTTGTATGATATCGTCGATGTTTTTCTTCGCGTTCCGTTCGTGCGACTCTACGAGAGATTTGACGACGTGCTTATGTTCATTGGGTATAACGAGCGAGTCGAAGGCGCTCTCGTTCCAAGTGACATCTTGAATGCCGGAAACCGCGAACTCGAGCCAGAGTTTCTCACCGAAGCTGAAACCGAGTGCGATAGGACTCGCAATGAGATATTCCTCATCAGTGAACTCGCGCTTACCGGAGTCGTTTTGACTTGGGATGTCCTCGATGTCCTCTTCCTGGACCACATTACCTTCTTCATCAACCGGCACGTCGACCAAATGATAAGTATCGGTCTCCTCGTCCTTGACCAATTTTTTTTTGGGTTTCGGCTCCTTTTTTCCATCATCGAACTGACTTGTGTGGTTTTCGCCCTCCTCGTCTGAACTGTCTTCGGATTCATCGTTGTCCTCAGATTCTGAATCACTAAGAATGTCCTTATCCCCGTGTTTGAGCGTGGAAATAGGGTAGTTAGGGTTGCAGCGCCTGAAAGTCGCCGGATCGATCATCACCCTGCCGTCAATGTTGACTTTAACGATCTCTTGACGCTTCTAAAATGACCTAGTCAGAAGATTCTGGTTCTCGAGGAGGATAGTTGAATACCTTGTAGAAAGCTATGCCTTTCTGAATACAATATTGCCTGCCCTCCAAGGCGGCGAATTTCTTTCCGCGCTCAATCATCTCTTTCTCAAGCTTCTTGTGGTCTGGATGACGTTTGAGAGGGAAACAACGTAAGCTGGAAATGGGACGCGGTCCCTTGAACGCCTCAATTGTTACTTGCACATTGCCCATTCCGAAGGTTTTACCGTCAAATTCCAGGTAGCGCCCTTCAATTATGTAATAATCACCCTTGAGTAACGAGTGTTCCTGTTTCAAGTCAGTGGCCAAGGCGTCAAAATAGTTCGAATGCGTGTCTGTGCTTACCAAATAGGCGTATTCGATCTTGAAAGCCCTAGGCTCACCCAACGTATCGTATGTTGGAGTATAAACAATCTCGTCGCTTTTGAACAATGCCCAAAGAAGATCAAAAGTGATCTTCTTGCTTTCGAGCAAGGGGTAAAGGGATTTCTTGGTCTCATCGTAGTCTTTGTCAAGATACTTGATAAGCACTTTGAGATGTCTAGCCTTAAGAGCAATCTCTTTGGCCTTTTCCTTTTTCTTCTCGGCATTGCTCTGCGCCCTAAGATTTCCCATATAGGCGCGTAGGTCTTCGAGAAAGAGGAAGATCGTGTTTGGATCAACGGAGGGCGAATCTTCTTCTAAAGAGATGCCTTTCACTTTTCCCATGATATGTCTCAAAGCGGCCTTGAGTGGCTTGCTCATGATGTCTAGACAGGTATCCGTATGTTTGTTTTCCCAGTTAAATTTGCGACGGACGTTGAAGGCGTACTGTGCATATTCGCCTGCTTCGGTGTGCTCGCTCGATTTCTTCAAAACGTACCTGTGCTCATCCGTGCTCCACAAGCGATCAACCCGTATGAACTTCGCCTTGGTACCTTTCTTATTCTCCTTTTTCTTCTCAGCCTGTTTCGCTTCTTTGGCTCTCTCCTCCTTGGCACACGCCTTTCTCCTGGGCCCAGTCTTGCCACGGACATTGCCATCATCAGATTCGGAATCCCCATCTTTTACCCTTTTGGATTTGGCTTTCTGCCTCACGCTCGGCTTCTTGACTTTCCTTACCTTGACCCTTCTCTCCTTCTTGCCTTCAGAAGAGCTAGAGTCCCCACTGGAACCAAGGTCACCGCCGTTCGTTTTGCCCTTTTTCAATTTTGCCTGTCTTTTCTTCTTAAGCTTCCTCGCTTCCTTCATCACCGTGTCAAGTTTCTTGTCAAAAGTTTCTGATGAAGAATCGGAAGACGAAACAGAGTCGCTAGAATTGGAGCTTTGAAATGAAGAATCATTCTCGCTGTCGTTGCTGTCGTCGTTGGGGGCGTGCTTCTCTCGACTGGAACGGGAAAGCTTGGATTTACTTGTAGACTTCATCATTGGCGAGACCCAAAGATTCTTGGAGGGCCTATTCCTTTTCGTGTTGGTGCCTCTGAGGACTTTGTCTTTGCCGGCAGCAGATTTTGAAGGTGGAAAGTAAGGGCAGAGCGGGAGCAAAATAAGACAGAATTACAACTTGCAGTGTTTGAAATGTGACCGGCTTCCAGATCCGCCCCATCCTATGCTAGGTAACCACAACCTAGGTATTCTGGCAGCCAACATCCTTGATTACGACAAAAAGAGAGCGCCGCAGACAACCCTTGTCAAAGCCAATGAGTGCTACCGGCCATCCGAATTTGATTGCTGACGCAGTGACTGATCCTCAATATAGGGACTTGCAACGCCACCTGCCTCCTTCTTCAAACATTATTCCACCCAGCCGATGTATTCACATAACATCGATCAAAGTGCGATCGGCGCTAATATTATCGGAACATTAAGGGACGTTGACGACTCCACTGGCCTCACTTTCGGACGGGGACTCGGACGCATTTTTGCTTCCAGTGGGATTGGTCTCCATTAAGTCATTCATGGGTCATCCCGATTGGCTCGATGGTAAGATGGACGCGCTAAATGAACGATCCAGCTGGGGTGGTCATGATTACATTGGAGTTTCAAGTGCCGGGAAGAAAATTGTTGATACATTGAACACAATACCCGCTCTTCGCTCTACCCACTCAGCTTTTGATGGCTTTCAGGGGAAACATCTCTATCATTCTTCTCCCTCCCCCGAAAGATTGACGGTTAATACGAAACATATTTCTAATCTGAATGCCTTCAGTCTCCCGGAGTCCAAGTGCTGCCCTGAACATTAAACAGTAACCGCCCATATCTCATGCAGTGTTTGCTCACGACGACATGCGTGTTTTAAGGGGATACTGAGACTTTGTGCACGCTCAATACGCCGACGAATATGCTGAACATAGGGTATTTCTTCGAAAAAGGTAAGGAAATGATGAGGGAATGATCGCTTGCTCAAGCGCTTGACGATCGATGTGCTGTGTGTGCATGCTGTATATACATCATAGTTCAAACAGAATGCTGTTGTGGATTGCACTTTATTTATTGCAGTGCTGTCGCTTCGAATGGGTTCGTGTTAGGATGAAATAGCACTTGCGGTCGCATCCTTTATTGTAACACCTGTATATGCTCGGATGGCATGGTGGTCATGCGCTCAAAAGGGAACGGGCGGCGACAGTATACCGAGGTAGCCCTTGCGGTGGTACATACGCACCGGTGCGTCTCCGAGTGCTTCTGCCTTGGTTTTGAGTAGACGTTTCAGTGTCTTGAAATTGCGGTCCAGCAAGTGAGGCATGACTTGGTATGGGGATGCCGTTTTGCAGTAGTACATCCTGCAGGAAGTCTCGCTCTTTGGTCATTTCCCGTACTTGTGCTTCTATATTTGAAATGTTGTTTGAGGTCTCCTGCTCCTTGTCTTTGCGTCGCTTTCGGAATTTATGGGAGGCGGTGGCATTGCGCTTGCGTTTTTCGTCAGCGACTTTAGACGCAGCTTGCACGTCAAAAGGTACCTGAATGGGACCTTGCTCCGTTTCGAGCGTCAACATCTGACATTGGCTCTGGCCCAAAGCCTTTGATGTTGGCGCGTTGAATGGGTTGACTGTAGTGTCGATCGGTCCCCTGTGGGAAGTGCGGAGGGTATAGCGCTTGGGGAGACATTGGCTATACTCCAGCCGTGGCTGAGTTGACTATGCAGAAATATCTCCTCTTGTATTGCACTCTTGTCCCACCTCGATCACTATTAGACGTTGATGTCGAGCTATTCAATATTTACCATTCGTCGCCTATTGTGTAGTCAACTTATCTCACCACAAAATTTAAGGTGTCCGGTTGGTGCCGACTACTGCGTTAGTCACATGCTCGCCATTGACCCCACATCATCATATCCCTCATTGCGATACTCTAATCAGTGAAGCAAGCGGCACTTCATCGAGGCTGCAGAAGGTGTGATCTTCAAACACTTATTCGTGAGCATGGCTGATAAGACTGAAATCTAGTTAGCTTGTCCTGTCGCACCTCACTGAGATCCCAAAAGCCCACCATGTCTTCTCATCCAGAAGTCATCCGTGTTTACGCCGGCATCGATATTGATTCCGATTTGATAGACGCAGCGAGAGGTGAATGCGATGGTCTGGACCTCAATACCACAGATTCATTCAAGGTCTTCCGGCCAGGAGAGAAATGCGCCAAGATTATCGACTCCTTGAAGAACAAGGTGGGTTAATATTTAAGGCAGCAACGAGCGTTAACGCAACAGAGGCTTACCAGGTGGTAGATTTCACGAACGGCTACTGGGCGTACTGTCTTTGTACTTCTTCCCGGTGCTACTAGCAAGTACATGGAGGCAACCTGTATCGCTGTCCCGATCAAGAAGGAGGGCTTGCCAACCAGTGTAATAACTGAAACTGGACAGATCGTTACTGTGAATTGGGAGGAAGGGAAAGCTTGGGAAATACGTCAAAGTGTTAAACCAGCGGCAGTAGATAAAAAGGGAGGGACTTTGCTGCTATGGCATTTAAAGTGATGGACTTGCTCGGTGGGCCAGAAGGGTAGAACATGTTGTAAATTCAAATTAATATTTTTATTAGGCTTTCGGGTATTATCGACGTGGTATAAGAATCATCGCATATGATAAGCTAACCCGTTTTCGATATCTGGAACCCAAGGGACGTAGTTGCCATTGCCTGCCATGAGCCCAGCATCAGGGTTCACACTCGGAGCTTCGGCCCCGGACATACCTTCAGACTCGGCGAACCAAGGGACGTAGTTATTAGTGTTTGCCCCGAATCCAGCATCAAGGTTCACATCAGAAGCTTTGGCCCCGGACATATCATCAGACTCGGGGAACCAAGGGACGTAGTTACCAGTGCTTGCCCCGAATCCAGCATCAGGACTCAGACCAGGGGCCTGGGCGGGGGCATGGGCTTGGGCATCAAACGCATCGTCAGACTCGGGGAACCAAGGGACGTAGTTGCCAGTGCCTGCCGCTGGCCCAGAGCCAGAACCCAGATTAGTGTATTCGGCTGCAGATAGATTGTTGGATTGTGGATTTCTCTCTCCTTCCTGTGGGTTTGGTGGAACGCCCAATTGACAAGCATACTGCAAATTTTGACCCGGCGGGGATCCATAAGCTGTATTGGTAGGATTTCTTTGCAAAGAGGCTGGAATAAAATGGCTTGAGTGCTGATGGGCAGTGCCCGGCGTCGCTATACTACCATCAGTCGTTACGCGCGGGCCATCATATTCACCAGAGCTGAAGTTGTTACTAGAAGGATTCGGAGGATTTGTATGTATTAGATGCCGTAGCGACGGAAGACGCAATGCTGGAGATCGTTGAGTCCGCTCACGTTCATAAGATCGAGTCTCCTCTAATGATGGCCTCGCTGCGATGGTGGGAAGCCTTGTAGGTGTATATGAATCTAAATCTGTCAACACAGCTCTGAATTATTCCGATCGTAGCCAGTGCTCACTTACTCATGCCGAGGTTCGTCAATCCTTGTACTCCGACCTCAGTTGTGAAGAAAGCCTGACCTGTGGGTGGATTCGACTCCATTCCTGATGAGTAGGCCTCGGGCCCGCTCTGTTGATGACTGCTCGCTAAGGGCATAAGTGCAGCCGCGTCCTCCCACTGGCTAGGCCTAGAAAACACACCTTCATGTGTTTGTGTCCGGAAGTGTTCTGCGTCTCGATGGCTGTGTTCCGCCTCTTCAAGGCCGTTGACCATATCCCTTGCTGTTGATAAGACTCGATTGCCAGATTGCGAAGTATCTTGATACTGCGACAGTTGAGCATCGGAGGGACAATCAAATTGCGGGAGATTAATATCCTGATTTAATCGGCGGCGCTTTCCCCATGGTTCAGAGGGAGAAGAGCAAGGCTCATATGGTTTGTTGGTTCGCGACAACTTCTTGCACCACACTGTAGAAAAATGAGCAGCGCCAGTGCCAGCAACGGTCACGTACCATCATACAGAGTCTGGCATTCATCATACCAGTCTGCCTTCTGCTCCACAAGTTCCTTGATCCATTCCGAATCGTTCATCATCGTCTTCAAAAAGGGAAGATCTTCGAACTTGACCGCTCGAAAAAGACTGTATTTGAAGCTCAAAATCGCTGAAATTACCCTTGTGCCGACTAATAGTTCGAAGACAAGAAATTTGATTCCGTGCTCGATTCCTCTTCTTGTGATATCCTGTTTTTTGAATCGACGATTGTTGCTTTCAAGGTACTCCACGATGTGTCCCAAACCCCGTTCTTGTGAAACCGATAAGTCCTTCACCAGCACGCTGACTTTTGACGATCCATAAGTGTGGCGTTCCCACTGGGTAAAGTCAATAGCTAAGGACCGCTGACTCAGGCCCTTTCGAAACCTGGCCTTTGGCGTTGATCGACTTCCATCAAGCTGAAGATCAACGACACGAGGATCCTCGACTATCCGTTCTAGCTCATCCTCAATAGCTTCGAGTTCTGGTCTCGATAGAAACTCCTGGATCTGGGCCGAATCTTTGTCCAGCGCTTGGGTCAAGGTCAACACTGGTGGAGTCGGAGAGAGCTCGTGGCCGCTCAGGGAGGGTGAAGAGGAGGATTGTTGGATAGAGAAAGTTGTTGAGCCCTGAGAATGAAGAGCGAGCGAGGATGTGTCGGTGGTGTTTGGAAGAGTGGAGGACGAATTTGGACCATTCAAAGATGGTGTCGATGAACCCTGGGCAGCGAGAGCAGGCAGGAACGACTTGTTCGTGACCATAAGGGCTGAAGAGGAACTGTGATCTTCCGAAGGAGGTGAGCACGAGCTGTGATTGTTTGTAAGAGGAGGAGTCCAAGTGCCGCCATCATCCCCCACAACTGTCCGAAGCTTTTGAAAGGCTAACAGTGCCTCAGTTCTATGAGGCAGAAACGCTTCTTTAGGAACATTGCAAAGAACTTTCAGAGCCTTCTGAACGTGGACGGTGTCGTGGTAAGACATGTATAAACTTAATGTTTGTGAGACAAGAGATGGTCGAAAGGCGGACGTGTTTAGAAGCCTAAGAGCACTGCGCTATTCTCCTTGTCTTTTGACCCCGGGGTGAAGCGTCGGGATTAAATGTTCCGCTAGACTCTGCGAAGTCAACCTTAATCCCTGTCTTTCGACCCCGGGGGTGAAGTGCCGGGATTAACTGTTCCGCTAGACTGTACGAAGTCAACCGTGGTCCACCTCCGCCGAGAACTTATGGCTCATACAAGGCCTACACTACAAAAGAAGATGGCTTTGATATCAACTTGATAGGGAATCTGCATCTCATACACGCATGTTCAAGGTCCAGCGTACATTCTACCCACTTCCCCGGCCGATCTATCCATCTAGTACACTATATCTTCCCACTTCGCCAGTTACTATTGGTTTATCGAGACAGAACCCGTCATGAATGAGGATCGCAAACCGTGGAAGTCAGGGAACTCGAGTCCATACTGTGAAAAGGATGCGCCAATGAGAAGATCGGTATCGTTCGTCCCTTTGATCGTAATGAGCTCTGAAGTTTCCTAATATGAAATTACGAATAAGGAGAGGAGCGACTGCTATATCATGTCCGTGCATCTGTGCATAGAATGTTCTTTATTTTGTTTGCCTCGTTTTGCCTTTTGGACCAATTCACTGGACTGTCCTCTGCATTCTCACCTGCATGCCTCCTGTTTTAATTACGGAAAGAGTCTCACCGACAGTTCATCTTTCTGTTCTGGCTTGTGTTCTTCTTGCCACTCTGGCAGCACTTCTTCCTCTGCGTTGGCGACACGTTCGCTTGAATTCGTTTCAAGATCTGTGCCGTCAACTACAGACATGGATCACGATATTGAAATGCACCTCTGACATCGCCCTAGTCGTTTTAAGTGCCCTGGACGTCTCAACAATCGTTCACGATGGTAAGCAAAGGCATTTTCGACGGCTGTATATGTCGTAAGTCCTGACTGTGTCGTGTAGGAACACACCTTTGGGTCTCTATTGGCCTCCTTCTTCGCTTCTCCATCACATGTGTAATAATCTTAGAGGTATGCCTTGAGCGAACATCTCAGACCAAATGCTGATTGTCGGCCACAGCATTTGATGGTGCAGCAGATCTTTCGTCAAACTCCCTTTGGACGGTTCTTCGGCTCTGTTAGTTTTGTTGCCATCTTTGCGTTCACCGTCTTGAGGTTTTTACCGTTTATCAGGTACGATCGTGGTACCATTGCAGAACTTATGCATGCTCATTTGGACTGCAGGTTGTACAACGAGGCATTGCATTTTTGGACTGTTTTTGCCGCCAACTTTTCGGAGACTTTGTGCTCCAGTTCCATTTACTGGTGGACTTTATACCAACTTCAGAGTGACCGCAAATGGAAGTCTCCTCTTGCCATCAGCGCCATTTCTAGTTCCTTGGTCACCCTTTCGACGCTAGTAGCTTTGGTAGTGGGACAGATGTATCCATGGATTCGAAGTCCCCTATTCTCTGAGGTAAGTCGGGTGATAATAGAAGCTCAAGGCGAAAGATAGTACTGAAAAAAACCGCAGGTTTTTCTACTACTCATCACCGGGCAGTTCTCGCTACGTAGCAATATCACGGAGAGAAGTCAGGCTCCCAAGAAAATTCACGGAAATATGCCGGACGAGGTCCCAGGTGAACCACGGCGCAATACTGGCACTGGCAACGAAAGACCCTCCACCACATCGACATCAAGGAAACCATTGACAGGCGATTCGAACGACCCCAGAGAGCTTTACGCGTTCAGCTTATCAGAAATTCAACTGGGAAAAAAGGAAGGAGACGAAGAAGGAGAAGAGGTGATTCTCCGCATGAAAGAAGAGATCCATGGTGTTTCTGGTGAGACTAGATGCCCCCTTGATTACCCTACCTTTTGTCGCCCTTTACTCTTCTCAGTCCGTTCTGACCTTACGCTACAGCTTATATCCCTGAAAAGTCCTCACATTCCGGCAATCCACGTCCATCCATGTGCTGCTCCTACATGTCGCCACCGCTGGGCTGGCGCCGTCGGATGACACACTTCACCAAAGATCTCCTTGCCAAGGACGAGGACCCCGAATCAATTGTGCTAATGCTGGAAGCGGAGTGGCCTCAAATGGCTGGCCGTGTAGAGGTCAAATGGGTGGAGTTTGGTGCATGGCAGGGCCAATCGGAGGAGTTGATAGTAGAAGCCGAAGAGATGGAAAATACAGCGGAGCTGAGTTATGATCACTGTAAGAAATACAAACAGCAAGAAGCGGACGAGATCATCGAGAACTGGAGCTGGTGGCATCCAGAACTGGAGGGGGGTTCAAGGGTTGTACGTCATAGATGAGGCTTATGTAGAGCACGCCTCCCATCTATGGTACTGCTACTTCCAGTACTGCTACTTCCAGTACTGCCATTTTCAGTATCGTCACCTTCAGTACTCTCTTTGACAGCATTCCCTTCCACTTATGTCGCCGACACAACCCCGAAGTCCGGTATGAGAGCTTACTTTCTCCACGATTACGTATGTTCCTCATGGAGCACACATTAGACATAGTCTTTCGGTAGAGATAATATTACCTCATCATGTGAAATGGCCCGAAAGAAGGGTAACGTTCGACGTCGAGCCTTGCGCGCACAGGAAAGATGAAAGGCTATGATAAGTAAAGATTCATCCTATTTGCGGCTAGGTAGCATGTTCACCCCCAAATTTTGAGGGCTCTACGGTCGATTGGGACTTTTTCATCTCCATTCCTATTTCTGGGGCGGCTTCATTCCCGATTCTAGGACTTTCATAGGCTGTCTTTGAAAGCAGGTTCATGGTTGATCTAATATTCATGGGGGGAGTCTTACACCTGCAACCCTTTCCCGTCACATGTGTGTGTTCATCAATCCACCGTAATCCCCGACTGAGAAACAATCAACCTTGAATAACCTTTACTCTTTGGAAGTTAATCCCTGTAGATGCACTTGGATCACGATCATGTTGGTCCCATCACATACACGGGACGTCTTGCAGGAGCCCTCCCTCGATCTCTCCGGCCACGCAGCTTTCAACAGAACCATAAGAACCTGTTGGGTCAACGAGAAAATTGGTTTCTTCAGCGTTTTGCATTCATGGCAAATCCTACCCCATTACCTTATTCAACGGGACCTGCTTCAGCCACTCAAGCTAGAGATGCGAGAAAACCTCAAAGTCAAAAACCCCTTCAGGCTCCCAATGAAAACGACTCTGACGCCGCTCTCGACACATCATCTAACACTAAATCTTCAGAGACCGTCAACGGAAGAAGTGACAGTGGGCACAAGCAAGATGGAAAAGAAGCGCAGAATGGAGAGAGCCGTCTAGAATTGTGTCGTCTATCGAAACGCAGATCAGATGTCGAAAGGTTGCTAAAAGTTGTGATTGACATCCGCGAAGATTCCGGTGATAGTCTGATCGTCGTGAATACTGCAGTTCTTGATATCGTCAGTCTGGAAAGGTTGCTAGATTGTGAAGCGAAACGAGGACGCGATGTGCTACATTGTACTCAAGAGAACGCAAGCCCTGATACTGGAGAAAGACTGCTTAGTGAAATAAGAGATGAACTACGTTTCTGCGAGACTGCATTGCATGTCAGACGGGCTGGGGCTGAATCAGCTTTCAAATGCTATGAGATGACCGCAAAAGCCTGCGGGGTTTACGACGTTTGTGACGTTTGGAACGAAAGAGCAGGCGAAGAGAATGAAAACGCAGAGTTCGTCGCCTGATTCAATATTAAGATGAATGCTGACAATATCAATAAAGTGATCGAACATGGACATCCTCATACTTGACAGCGCCGTCTTTACAAGGCCGTAAGCGATGCAGTAGCGAAGCTCTAAGGGATAGCACATCTTCTCGGAAAACTTCACGGACCCAAGACTGCAGTGACGGGGAAAGCAGTCAATCATTGTTCGACGAGGTTCGTACGACTTCGAGCGAGGCCAAACAACAGCGAGTAAACCAGCGAGGAATTTTGGAGCATGGTTTTGAGGAGGGAAAACGAAGAGAGGGCAAGAGATGGTGTTGTCGTTGCAAACAATGGACAGAACCGACGAAAGAATATCGGTGCGGGGATCGTTATTGCGATCATCCGCGCTGTAATGACTGCAGAAAGTAAAATGTCTTCCCAAGGGCTTAATAGGCTTTAGACTTTCTTCTTTCCTGTCTTCTTGATATGCGGAGAGGCTCAGATGGTTTGTGTAGATAATAGATTGTGCAATGGAACCTACCGTCAAGAGGTCGAGAGAATGTATGTATGCCAGGTATGTCGCTGGAAACGAGCCAGACCTTGCATTTCCCAATCGGCGAGGGTCACAAGCCCCAAGACTTTGGAAAGCGTGAATGAGCCGGGCATAAGCTCGCCATCGTTTCCCAGTCCAAGGCCTCACCAACAAGGCTACTTCAAAGCTTCCGCGAAACCCTGGAAGTAAACCCGAGCTAGGTTACGTGATAGATCATACATAGACCGAAGGAGTTGATCACCTCCACCCCGAATTTGGAGGCGCTTTCCTGTTTTGGGGAAAGGAGACTCATCAGAGTATCTGCACCCCTGATCTTCACCCTGCGCTTAAGATGAAAGGGCGGCCCAGAGATAAAGCGTGTCTGTTGGAACTGGGCTTATATACAACGGCAAAGGGCATCCCATTCGATTCTCTTTTTCAACTTCGTTCGGACAACCTTACGTTTTGTCTGGTCCCCTGCTGGATATTCACAGTGCAATGGAATCGACCAATAGTAAGTCAGTAGCGACGTTTATCCGGCAGTAAAAGTAACAAAGGCGCAGGTTCCACCTTCGTGTCGCCACCCGTCGAGTATCGATGGACAACCAACGGCCCTTGCGTGTTTCTCACATCGTGGCGGCAGAATGATTGGGAAACAAGATTCCGACCGGAGCAGTACACTTTGCCAGATCTTTGTACTCAGTCAACACCGCTCAACAGGATTTTGATGATCCAACATCTAAGAATCTTGCCATTTGAATTCTTCAACTTTGTCTCTCAATTTGGGTCGGTTGATTGCGCAGTATGGTCAACACAGTCCTTGACTGTTAAGTTTTTCTCAGATGCAGGAGCGCCCTTATCAAATACTCGAATTCCTGCCTCGTGGGCCTCTGCAAGAGCGAGGTGGTGCTGGAACATAGATAGATATCGTGCAAACGACAACCGTTTTCTTACCGTGTGCCTGCCTGATCTCCACCACCATCACAAGAATCCTCAGCCGCACATCGTAGAGCCCATCCCTTTCGCTGTTAGACTCATTCTCGTGCAGAATATGGCTCCACCTCCCTGCATGCATGACCGAGACCAGCCACCTAGGTGTCTTTATCCTTTGCTGTTCCTTTTGGGCCCCAGACTAGTGGCTCAGCCCCTCTTCCCTCATCCGAACCAGACATCTAGCTCCTTGTTAGCTCGATTCGAAGACGACGAATGAATGAATGACCTTTCAGCCTCGTCTTTTGTAATGAGGCTCTTCTCCTTCCCACCTTAAGAGATCTCTAAGATCCCATATATTCTTCACATAAAAACGACGAATCCTTCACATCTTTGACTTGACCACTCCTTTTTAAACTCATCGAACTGAAGCATGGCTTTTAGCAAAGCTTTTGAGGCTATAAAGTCTGCAGGTCCGATGGAAGGCAATTCAATGACGAGTATCACACAGTTGCCTGCCAACGTTCTCGAAGCATTCATCCCAGGCTATTCGGTCATCTCGAAGTTCCTGCTCGATGTGCTAGGCTTCGATATCACTATCGTTATGTCCGCCGGCCTTCTGATCTTTGGGCTCTTCACTTCTCTAAAATTTCTTGGCCAACACGCATACGCTGTCTTTGAGAAGTACTTTACATGCTTCATTAGCATCGACTCTGACGATGACATCTATTACCACATCATGGAGTGGCTTGATGGCCATAAGGTATCCATTAACTCACGTAGCTTGATGGCCAAGACTGGACAGGAGCATGCCTGGGACTTCCACGACCTGAACACGACAGCGGATGGACTGGATCCAAACACTCTCATCAACTATAGTAATTGGGACTTCAAAATTCCTCCAAAATATTCCAGCCCTACTTTGGTCGTCATATCTTCTTCCATCAAGGCCGGTATTTTTGGTTCCATCGCTCTATTAAACAGACGATGAGAGGTAGTGGTTTCCGTGAAGCAGAGAGCATTCGGCTTACCTGTATCGGACGCTCGTCCCAGCCTATCAAAAATCTCATGAAGGACTGCCGTAATCACTACCACAATAAGAAAATCGCTCTTACTGTTGTACGCAGACCGGTAAGTAAAGAGGATAGAGGAGAACACAATATGTGGCAAAAAGTTGCAACGAGACCTTCTAGACCTATGCACACGGTCGTCTTGAACCACGATGAGAAGACTCGGGTTCTGGAGGATATAAACGAGTACCTGCATTCAGCCACTCTCAGGTGGTACGCCGATCGCGGTATACCTTATCGTCGTGGGTATCTGTTTCATGGAGTAAGTATAATTCTATCCCAAAGGTCACTAAATGCCTTTTACTCTTGCTGGCGTTTTCAAAAGCCCCCTGGGACTGGCAAATCCAGTTTTGCCTGGGCCATCGCTGGCGTTTTCGGCCTTGATATTTACTGCATCTCGCTTGCGGATCGAACTCTTACAGAAGAACACTTGGGGATAATGTTCAGTTCACTGCCCCGACGCTGTGTAGTTCTGCTTGAAGATATCGACAGCGCCGGCCTGATTAAACGCCAAGAAGAAGGCGAAAAATCCGCCAAACCAGCCGACGACGCGGCCGCGAAAATTGGCGCCGAACTTAGCAAGGCCCTTAAGGATGCTTCGGAGAACAACGGGAAAGGTAAAAAAAACAAGGGAATCAGCTTGTCCGGTCTCCTCAACGCTATCGATGGTGTGGCTTCGCACGAAGGAAGAGTTCTAGTGATGACAACCAACTGCCCCGAAAAGCTTGACGAAGCTTTAATTCGACCAGGTCGTATAGATATTAAAGTTGGATTTACCATGGCCACACGTTCCCAAATCTCCGAGCTCTTCACTCGCATGTACTCCCCCGATGACAGCCCTTCAAGACTCATTGCTACTTTCAGCAAAGAAACCCCCGGACAACAACAACAACAACAACAACAACAACAACAACAACAACAAGAAGAAGTCGACGATCTTCTTGCTCAGGAACCTGCCATCCTCCAGTCCTGCGCCAACAAGCTCACGTCCATCGGCCCCCCCACCCTCGCAAAGAGTGCCAGCGATCTTGCCACCGTTACGCCTTCCAATAGCCCTTCCCCCAGCGCAGCTGTCACACCCGCGTCGATGAAGTTGAAGGATATGGCGGAAGACTTTGCGATTAAGTTGCCGGAGAACATGCTTACGCCAGCCGAGATACAGGGGTATTTTCTCACGCGGAAGAAGGACCCACGGAGGGCGCTGGCGGAGGTGGATGAGTGGAGGGATCGGTTGATTGAGGCGAAGGAGTCGGGAAGTAAATTGGCTCCTGCGCAGTAACCGGAGACGGAGAAGAGTGAGAGGGCATGAATAATGTTGAGAAAACCGATACAGTAGAATTTATAATTTTTACAGATCTATTTACATTAGCCGTTCTTCATCTTGAGTGTGAAATGCGGGATAGCACGATGTACCTGCATTGGCGCCTATCTGTTTCTCGATGAGGCTATAGACTTTTCACCTGGTGAAACGTACCGAATCACGGGCTTCGCCGAGTTTTGCCAGTTATACCATGTTCGATATTGAATCTGACCATAACAACGTTTTTGGTTGGCATTTATTCATGACTACTGTATGATAATAAGAACTGGGCCCCGACCCGATACGATTTTCTGTTGGTTTTGGCTTGACTAATTCGGGACTAGTAAGACGTTTGTCATTCATCAATGACCCGTTTTATCCTTTTTCTTTCTGGACAACAACAACCTTCGCCAAAGCATAACGCCTAGAACTATTGCCCCTTCGCTACACATGCCCTGCTACATATCAGTCGGTCTTGCGGTTTACAATTTCGTTTGATGTCGCGTCCTCTCCAGGATGGATATTGGGGTGGACCTGATTTGGGGCGATGATAGCGAGTCCGAAGTATTCGCACAAGCTCAAAGCAAAGATTTATCTCTTATCTTCAGATATTCTCTGAACCTAAAGCTCCCTCAGAGTCTTCCGAGCCGTGTTGTAAATTGCTACTATAACCTGTCACCAAAGGACGCGAGCGAAACATTCTCTGATCGAGCTGCGATGCGCGAAGCGCTTTATTCCTCGGTATTTCGAGTGTGGGATCAGTGCGCTATGCACCCTTCTATTTCGGCGCCGGACGTCACAGTTGAGATCTACGAGGATGCAGAACGGCAGGATCAATGGCGTATATCGCACGAGAGCTTGTACAAGCAATACGTCGAGTCACTGTTACCAATAAGCAGCCTGTTCCAAAGCGGAGAAGCGAAGCTGCAAGCCTATTATACCGTTGATTATTCAAGCCTCGTTCAGATCGGCCATCTTGGGGGAAGGGGTAGGACTGCGGTTGTACGCTGCTCTTCAGGCTCTGGCTCACTTCATGTTTTCAAAGGTGTCGACTTTGGAACGTTTTTGGAGTCTCGTGCTGATTTTGAGCATCGAAAAGATGTGTGTTATCATGAGATTCGAACCATTTCCTCGCTGCCCCGACACCCAAATATAATTCCTCCCGCAGATGTCTTCGCCACCGTCCAAAAAATCGAGGACGACCGTCAAGCCTTTGTCTGTGGCACTCTATACCCATTTATGGAGCATGGCACGTTAGACGATCAGGTCAAGAACACCAAGACTACCGGAGCACGCCTAGCGTTGAGAAACAAAGCAATATGGTGTTTTCAGATGGCTTCAGCTATTGCTCACACCCATTTCACGGCTCACACATTTCACATGGACATCAAACCGGCCAATTTCGTCTTAGATTCTAACCAAAACTTGATTTTGATAGACTGGGAACAAAGTGGGGCACCGCTTTACACTCTCGCACCCGAAGCTAACGGTTCTTGGGACGTAAAAGAGGCGAAAGTTGAGTCTTCGTCTTCTGATGGCGCAGACTCAGCTGTGTCAAAACTTGTTTACGAGAGATATGCCGGTCATTATCGGGAAAACCTCGCCTGGGGTCGACCTAAATGGAACGTCTACCCATTCTGGAGTGAATTTTATCCAAGGGCCTTGGAGGCTGCAGAAGTGTTCAGCCTCGGTCGGACTATGTGGATGTTGTTGCAGCAAGTGGCACAAAGCGAAGTTGAGGATCTTGACGAAGTCGTTGTCTACTGGAGCGAGGACGCAAGGGACATCCCGGATGATTGGAAGGCCGTGGTGGATCGCTGCCTTGATCCCGATCCGAACAAGAGAATTGGATTAATGGATCTACTGAATTTCTGGGAAAAAGTGAAATGCGAGGATTGGACAAATTCTATGTGCAACCCCGATTTTAGCGGTAGATCGCTGTCGCTTCGCGTTGCTGCCTAAAACCCAATGAGTCACATGATACCAACCGAATACGTATTTAGTGAGCTGCAATCACTGATCTGTTCGCTGAACAATTCACCCTCTATTCTGCAACAAGTTGTGATGGCTATCGCAATCCTGCCCTACGCTGTAGAACACTACAATTCCCTGCCCGAGCTTCGTGTGGCAAAAGATCAGTTCGAATCCGGACGAGCCTCGGAGATCCTCTTCTCGGAAATTGGGCGAGCCTTTTTGAAACACCATGTCGAACATATACTGGGTGTTATCCTTCTTCACAATCATTTCCTCTTGAATCCCGACGAAATGCTTGTTAATGTCGACTCTGTAGCAATCCCATGGGACGCTAGAAGCGGCTCAAGAGAGCTCACGGATGTCAATGCCAGTGCCTGGCGCTTCACCGAAAAGGGCATCGCGCCATATGAGTTTGCCCACGCGGCTGCGGGGATGCCTCTAGACGACCGCCAGATGCAAGCATTCTTTGTCGAACTCGGCGCCATACTCGAGAAGTGGAACTTGGCCAACGTTCTTGGCATCTGCTCTCTAGGAGAAACCCCCATCGATAGACCTGCTACCATGGAATTCACCAGCGGGCGCGCCAATATCACACTTCCTTTCGACATGGCACCAAATGATGGCAATGTTGTCGATGCCATGTGGCAATTTAGCTCCGACCCGTTGAGGCCTTCTATTCATGCGGGATCAACATCTCAAGGTAAGCAAGATATAAGATGTTGTACGTGGTATGGTCCTTTTTCCAGGACTAACAGACCTATTCTTAGGTCCGAAGGATGAAACACAGCCCGTGGTTTTCGGGCAGTGCAAGAATCGTTGCAAGGGAAAACCGCACGAAGCAAGGCATACCTCAAATACTTAAGGACTATTGCGATCAGCCAAAATGGCCGCAGCTAACGAACATGGGCACTTAAGAGGATGGGGAGCATGGAGAGAATCGTACATGGCACTTATAGAAGCTCTCGCCGTTATAGAAACAACACTTCCCCATTTCTCCACCTCCAAGCCCATTTCGTCCCCTAAAATCGTATCTCGCCCTTGCTCTCGCTCTTGCCTTCCTTCACCCTCTCCCTTTCCTCCTGCCCCTTCCTGTCAAATTCCTGCTCCATAATCTTCCTCTCGCCTCTGGCCTTCTTCGTTATCATAAAATACATCCACCTCATCGATTCTCTTCGGCTCTAAACTCGGATATCAGTCCACATCCATCACTACTGGGTTAACGGATCTAACCATTCTTTCTCCAATGGCGGGTGCTCAATTGAGGAAGCGTGCATATTGCCGCGGCAGACCTGTTGGAGGGCGTGTTGTCATCGGGGAAGAGCATGGCATGATAGCGCCTGGGGGGAAAGGCGGCAAGTTGGATCGTCATGAAGGCGGTGAGGTCGCTGACGTGGCGAAGGCACTACCTCACAGCCATCGGTGGCGACGCTCATTAAATCCAACCACTTTTGATCCATGGGGTTCGACAGAGGAACAATGCTGACACAGAGTAGCTAGAGTGAGCTTCGGGGCATAGGAACTTTCGTTCCCTCTTGTGTACTTACCCAGCAGCGCGAAGGCCACAAATACGGTCGCCAGGACTAACAGCAACGCCGTATATATGTATAGCGCCGTCATGGAACAAGAGGTTGAGTTAGAAGGCTCCGAGGATGTTGAAGATGGTCGAACCGTTGACGTTGCCCAGGGCAAGATGAGACCATTGCTGAATCACTGCGGCGATGAACACTGCCAACTAGTTTTAGAATGTGGAAAGATTGAGAAGGTCAATACTCACCTCTTCTCATTCTGCACCTGCGGTTAACAATTCAATCAGTGTCTGAGAAATATCCAGTCGCTGAACTACGATCGCTGTATGATCTACAGCGTTGAAAACCGTTGCACCCACACAGGCGATGACGTAAATGCACTTGAGATCTGAGCATCAACTACGCCCCGTCTGCAGACTACACCACATCACCTAAAGCCCAAGTCATGTCTCAAACCCTGATGTTGAATTTTCGCCCAATAAGGCAACGTAATAATCATGTGTACAAAGGCCTCTACATGCTGAGGTCATCTCATTGAGTAAATCAAATACTTCGCTCATTACTTTATTGTTAATGCCAGCAAGCTATGTATTTAGGGGGGTTCCTCATCACATGGCAAACAAAACGATGACCATCAATGAATTCAATCAGATTTCTTCTAAGCCAGAAGCAGACCACATATTTTCATCCGTCATCATAAGCCAGATGTTCCTCATGTCGACATGACTCGCTCAGCGGGCATCCATCATTAAAGTCTCAGAAGCTGCTGATATGCACTGCGTGAAAGCGTGTTACTTGCATTGCCGACCTATCCGTGGATAAGGTATCGCGGTGAGTAATGACGGTGGCGATGTCTGCGCAAAAATGGAGGAAGGAATGATGACGAAGCGTCCCTTCCCGGGAGGTGTGGTTTTATAACTCTGATTCGCATACGCTCACCATGTGGTGTGTTGTCTTGTTTAGGTTGCCGTCGAGGTGCATTGCATGACGTGCCAATGCAACAGGAAACCAGGGTACTCTTGAGATTGCTAACATTGGCGTCGTTGTCATTCGGATAGGTGTAGGCTGCCCCTGCACAGGCTGCGAAAAAAGGTGGAGCGGGCCCATTGGGAATGTTCTGAGCGGAGTTCAAGCAGACAGGACCGTCGACTTGATCATTGCATGGGATACCTAGCTGCTTGAATAGGTCAATGTTGCAACCGGACACTGCTGTACCCTCGGAAGAGCATGTTATAGGCACAGAATAGCCATCCACATAGCTGACATCGATATCAGGTGGACCCGTATAGCTGCCTTCAATCTTGCTGCCGTCGGGGTTGAGATTCGGGCCCACATATATCCTTCCTGCCCATCCAGTTGGGAAAGCATACTGGGTGAAGGCATTATTAGGAAGTGTAGTGGCCGAAGGATTACCTACCGGAGACGGGCCACCAGCATTCGAAGCAAAAGAGAGAGACAATTGCTTGCCGTACACGTTGGTCATCGCGATCGTCATGTAATTGCCTGAGCCATCCGTAGCAGTACTCCCAGCTTCTGGAGCACTCGTGACGGTACTCGAAGCTGAAATTGAGTCCGTTTTCCCGAGATTAACTGTCACAGTGGGGGCCGGTGGGCAGTTGAATGGAGTTGCGGCTACCAGAGCCGCGAGCACCAAGAAAGCGATCTGATAGGAAGTTTTCATTATGGATTCAGCTTGTCCAGAAAGTGACTTGTCCCGGAAAAAGGTTGGGCTTTCCTTCCCTTTTGTGGTGCATAAAAGATCTCATTTTTTGGATGCTTGCGAGAGCATTCAAATATGGAGCCATGATGTTATTCCCTCTTGGGCCCTCTGATTCAGGATGCGAGAACGATGGATGGTGAAAGTCCATACAATCGGGTGTATGTGAGCGCGGTGTATCTTCTGCGATCATTCAGTACCACCTCAGCCCTGTCTTTAGTAGCCGGTAACCCATTGTCATGTTCTCCCTCTTTGGTCCATACTTCGTGGCTCTTGCGATGTGCACGAGAGGGAGGTGCACCAACAACACAACCTGGACAAGAACCTATTGTTCTGCCCTCATGCGACCGGCAAATGTAGCTTGTAATCACCTTTCTCGGGGCGAAAGAACCTCAAGGACCACATGCGCCGCCTCCATTCCGACGAAAAGCCTCCAGCTGCCCTCCTCGCCTTGCTGGGTCACACACCGTATACTGGGAGCAAACGAAAGAGAGAGAATACAGAAGTAGCCCAAAGATGCATCAGATTGCACCCTACAAGTTGAGCTGAAAAGGCTACGGAAGGAGAATAAACGGATGGCGTTAGAGAATGAGAAACTCATGGAGGAGATTGACACTCTCAGGCCATTTTCCAGATCCATTGACTGAAGTCTTTAGACCAAGAGTATCTTGGAAATTAGAGACTGGTGGTGTAGATAGCATGCTTTAGGCCGTAGACACCATTTGACAAGTCGACCAGTAATACCTTTCGCTACGGCACCCTGATCAACAGGTGCGTCCATTTCCCATACCAGCCGCATGCTCTATTTTCGTCTACACGGGACGACATCAGGCTCCCAGCAGTCAATCAACAAAAGAAATCTCCATTTATTTGAACAAGGTCCATACTTCAAGACATTCTACAAATAGCTTAATCGAGGGGAGAGAAGGAGTGAGGAGGTTAGAGCTCAGTTGAGAGTGAATGCAACTTTGAAACAGTAGCGATGTCCTTGGTCTTGCTCGAATGTAAAAAGCTTCATATAAATAAAACTAAAGGATTGTTCGCTAGACTCTGACAAGCAAAGCTTCAAAGCTTCAAAGCTTCATTGATTCTACTTCTGAAAAGCCACTGGCGGTTTGCGTGATTGTCACCCTCCCCTTTTCATCTAGACCTGCATGCTCGTTAGTGATTTCCACATTGCCGTAGCGTTGTTTGATGCGCGATATCTCATCATCACTGATTCCGAGACGATCGTCTGGAATCCATACCACAGGCCTTTGGATGCGAAGAGATTCATGTTGAAACGCCAGCGAAGCAAGACCATCACGTTTGTCCGGTGTAAAATCCTCCATCTCATCATGCATATTGGAGAAGATCCCATCGATTGGACTTGGTTCTCTCGTCCGATCAAGCCAATCGAAACATTTTCGTAGAAGACTCCGAAGATGATTACTTGTTCCCGTTCCGCGATACTTCGGTTCTTTCTCCTCCTCCCTCATTTCAGTCTGAGGCATGAATCGAAGAAGTGGAGCAACGGCGTCATTCAAGACCAATTGAAAGACAAGTGTCATCGCCGTAGCAATAATCATGATCACAGCTTGGCCGACGCAGGTTGCTCTATTATGATTGTCGCGCACTAAGAAGAACAGGCCTATCATGCAGAGCTCCATAACGTAGACACCCGTGAACAGCTGGTTCAGGGCCGTTGGATAGAGTAGACCTCTTGTATTAGGCCGGGAAACTGTGACGTAGAGCAGGTTGTAGCGGAACACCACCCAAAAAAGGCCAAAGGTAATGGAACTGAGCAAGAGAATTAACGGAGCGATGACCGAGTAGATAAGCCCTGGCATGGTGTTAAAATTATACATGAGTGGTACAAGAGCGACTTACCGATGCAAGCTAGATTGGTATAGATTGGGAAAAGGGTGCCCCACTGCATCTGAGGCAAAGCTGTCTGCTTTTCCCATTTCTGTCTCGGCGTAGTATTCATGATTGGGGCGAGAGTATACCAATCGATTAGTCGTCCCACTTGAAGAATCGAACTTGCGCTTACCGAGAAGCATCGCAACATTAGATAAGAGAAGAAGTAGTTGCTCGCCTTGGGAAGATTTGTGGCTAGCACCACCGGTACAGAATCGAGGCCGTGAAGTACTTCTTGAATAACGACCGTGATGCTCGAAGACAGGGAGACCGTCAGAAAGACTTGTACGAACAAAAAAGTGAAATAGTACTTCTGTAGAGAAAGCTCGACGGCCACCTCCGTCAGCAGACCCCGACGTTCTGTGATGATGCGTAGTATGTATGGCAGCAACGTGATAAGTGCGATCAGAATTAACTGCGGTAAAACACCTTGAATGCAGCCAAACAGCCATGCCGGGAGCGCGTCGATCCAATGCAGCCAAGGCAACAAAGCCGTAAGATAAGCAATCTGAGATACGAGACCAGTGAAGGCGACAGGAACAGACCATGCTAGAATAAGTGCGATGATGGAGATAACGACCAGGACAGTCCGTGTGTACCGGCTCCACCAGTTCTTAGACAAGTTTTCCCATTTGACATCCACTGGCGAAGCTTCGAGATATTGAGATCTAAAACACAAGGGCGTACACCGAACGATAGATTGGCAAGCCATATACGTGGCCTCTTGGGTGTTGAATTGTATGAACGCTGAGGTCATTAGGGGGTATCTTTCTGGCTCTCGCTGATCCTGATCGATCTCGTTGTTCAAACGAGCCATCTCTTGCCAACAGTGATAGAGGGTATCAACTTTTGTTCCCACGAAAGGTATTGATGGCATCCAGGTGAGATTGAAAATTGGAAGATGCATGTAATCGCGGTCCTTTTCGCCTAGGTATCGTTTCCAGAGAGGTCGTTCACTTCCAACATACGCGTGGCTTGAACCGCCCATCTCGGCTTTCGTAAGGTCATGATCTTTTCGACCACCAGTGGATTTCATCGCCAATCGTATAAGCTTCGTCTCCGCGGCCTCCAGTGTGCAGACTATCTTTTCCCGCTCTAGAACCTTTTTGGATAGCTCGGAAAGATCTCTGTTGATCCATATGGCGCGTACTCCGCCAGGGAATACGTCGTAGAGACGGGTCAGAACGGGAATAGATAAGAATCTCCTGGGGATATCCGTCACAAAGATAGTGTTTGCGAAGGCTTGAAGACGATGCCCTGGTGATGCGAGGTACGCCTGTCGAATACGGATATACTCGATTAATTCCGCATATATTGTGTGGCATACGAAGATGACCACGGTCAAGGCCATTATCAGATGAGCCCAGTAGAAGCTGGTGTGTGCCAGTCCCACGTTTGCCCAACTGAGTCTATCCAGGCCTTGGACTCCATTTGGTGCATTTTTTCCATAAACAAGATTCAAAGGCACCAGGATGGGGATTATGATTAGGCTTAGAGGAACAAATATTTTCAGAAGTGTACGAAGGTAGCGAAGGAAGAAGAAAGCGTCAAGGCCGGACTTCTGAAGGATGACCCAATCTGGTGTTCGAAATACAACGAGAATCCAGGAAAATAACCCCGAAGGAAATACTTCAGCGCGCTGTTTTTCAGGTACAAGATATGTTCGAGGCTGACTGGCATCCGTTAGTCAATGGTCGTAGGCTCCAACATGGTGGAGACTCACTACAACTGCGTAAGTCTATCCTTTAATAAAACGAAAAGGATAATCTCAGCGCCGAATGCCGATGCTGAAACGGTAAGAGACGCTATAAATGAATGCAACGACGTTCCCTGGCTACCTTGAGCCGCTTCAGGAGGCGCATTGATTGCTGCGGTGACACTGGAGTTAGGATTAGGAATCATCGATGGCAGGCTTCTGGGATACGTGACCAAAAAAACAATGATATACCGAATCAACGGGGCTGACCAGGATTTTATAGACAGAAAGAAGCACAAATCGATCACGACCTTGCATGTTTTGGATGCTCGAAAATCCAGTTCTGGCCTCCATTGTCCCCAGGATTTTTACCTAGAAAGTGAAATAAAAAAGAGCGACAGCAATACGGCCGGCGCAAAGGTAAGGGCTGAGACAGAGATGATGCACAATCGATGCAGTAATTTGTGAGCGCTATCTGAAAAACCGAATCAGGATTCTAGACCAATTCAATACAACAAAATATGAACGATAGTGGCAAGACAGTTCCATAAATGGCCGTCGAGCAGGATAGGATCCCTTCATGATTGGCGGAAGAATCCGTAGCGGTCTAGTAGCCGGAAGAGCGGTGCAAAATCGCCGCTTGAAAGCGTGAATCTTGCACAAGTCGTCCTTTCCGGCGTCCTTTGCGACGAGCTTGGCAGGGGTTGTTACAGGAGGGGAGATTAACAGTGGGAGGGTCGTGAGGAGGACAGCAGAGGGTGGAACGCAAAAATAGGGCTGCCTGGAGCATACGGCCGCGGTAGCAGGGTGAACACATTCAGAACAATACCAGCATTTTATTAATAGGCATATGCATAATTCCATTGGCTTTTGTCCTGTCGGTCAGCAATCCTTTCACATTCTCTTTTCAAGTGACTGCGCATTGAGGCGGAGTCAAGGCTGGGCCATGAACTTATTGTCCCCTGCTCAGCTCCTCCCAATGGAAATCCAAGCTTACCGACGATGAAGTGGACTTTCGCAGAAATCTTACAACTCTCAAAGTACATGCTTTGATATCTGATCTAGGGAATCCATACACCCACAGAGACAAATTCAGGGACAGGCAAGGGAGTTATGGACCCGTCGGCATAGATTCATCATTTGATGGCCAGATTCAAAGAAATTCTGTCTTGCACAGTACGGAACCTATATCACGTGACTGATAATGCGCGCGCGCATTATCAATCACGTGTTCCTGTACCCCTTTTCGTGAGATCAACCTCCGTTTGATGATGACACAAATGGGTCAGGTGTCGAAAGATCCATCTCTGGTACGCTATGCAGTCTGGGTAATCCTCAAGCTGACTCGTATATAGGCATTGAGCGAGATAGTGGAGCTTCTCTCCGCATACTCGAAGTCGAATTCAAAGGGAAACTATGTCATACTCCTTGACAGCCTGGAAAATGTGACAATGAAACTCAAAGAGCAAGCCCGGCAGGAACAGCAGCGTCAAAAGAAGAAACACAAGCAACTGCAGTTCAACCATGGGCCCATTAATGTCTCACTCCAAAATTCCCCAAACGTGACCACAAGGTCACGCGAGGCAGTATCAATGGACGACCTATCGTCTTTAACACTGCGCTCACACTTGGAGTCAGGAGTGCTTATGTCAGAAATATCTCAGAAACCTTCCGTCTCTAATCAGGAAACCATTATCGTTGGTCGAACACCAGCACCTGATAGCCAGTCCGATGTGACTGCTGTTCCTTGTGAAAGCTCCACCACGACAACTGATGCCGAGACGACTAGGACGGATGTTGGAATTCCAATCCGGGACAAGCTGAAGCAAGAGATCCAACGCTGTGAATATCAATATCGCGGAAAAACCTTCGTTGTCAACGGCGATGAACGCTCGGAGACCGTCAACCCGGATGAAATCAGTTATTTCTTCTCCCGTTTCCAAGAGGGAGAATGGCTCACTAATTTCAACCTGATGCCGTTATTATTCTCATTCAATTGGCCAAAAACGACTTTGGTATTACACAGCTCCTATGCATCATTTAAGAGCAGCAATCAGCAATCCAACCTGAAGGTGCGATGGCCATTGAGTCGCGACCACGATCGCATCATCCTTCCATGCTGCTTTCAAAGCCACTGGACGCTGTTTGATGTGGACCTCGAACGTGCCATCATCCGACAGTATGACTCTCTTGCTGGAGACATATCAAATTCAGAGGTGGTGTTGGCCATCAAAGAGCGATTGGTCCACGCCATGGCAGGATGGGAGAACCAAAATCGGGGTTTTACCGCAGTCAATGGGGTAAGTGAGGATTTCCATTTCTTCCGTGTTTTTCTTTATGGCCACTAAAGGTTTGCAGCCATCTCGACAGCAAGAAAACGATTCTGACTGTGGGATATACATGGTGTACAATGCAGATTGCCTCGCCTCAAACCGAGACACATTAGAGGAGCAGATAGACGGTGTTCTACTCCGATATCGTTACCTTGAGCGTCTAGTCGATTTAGAACGCCGAGGGAGGAGTGAACGGCAGATAGTAGATATGATCCTGCCACCAAACAAGAAGCTTAGGATTAAAAAGCGCCGTGTATCTGAAGACATTTCAGGTGATGAGTCTGGCCAAAACCAAGAAGAACCCAAGAAGAGTCGAAGGTTAAACTGGGAGCCTCCATCGCATTTAGGCCCTCAAGATGCTTGGCTTAAGGAGCGGGATCACCTCGCCGCTATCAGCTCGAAGTACGAACAACCTGGGCCGGAACACTTGGAACGAGCGGAAGAATTGCTTCGAATGATCGAGGCAGTCGGGTGTGAGGAAGTAATGACAGCTTGGGATGAAGCAATCGCCCGAGAGCAAAGCCACATCAAGCTCGGAACACCGAAAACCGATTCAACGGCTAGGGCCATTTGCCAACTTATCGAGGGGGCTCAGGTCAGGTCGTTCAAGGATAAGGTCCTTTTACGTATTGGCAAATGGATTTTTACAATGAAGATTTTGCAAGATGTTGAAATCGAAAGGGAACGTGCGCCGCCTGAGCAAAGTACATTCAAAATTGAAGCCGACGATAAAGGAAAAAAAGCATCGACAAAGGCATTCGCAAAATTCGTTAGAGAAGCCCACCCTGAGCTCCAAGAGCCAAGCCTAGCGAAGGAGCGAGAATTACAGTATTGCAAGTACCGAAGATGGTGGCGTGACGGTCAGATATGGGTCTTTTTGTATAATGCATTTGGTGCTGCCATCCTATTACTCATCCCAGGGGGGCAGCGTACCAAAGAAGGATGCGCGGTCTACAATGAACAGTAAGAACTTATCAGTCCCTTTTACGAAGACTCACTATTGATATTGGTGCAGATTCGTGAAGATGAAATCTAGGGAACGTGAACCCTTCATCAAAGCCCTGCAGAAACTGCGACCAGATTTAAAGAAGACTGTTTCTGAGTTAGACGATCATCTTGAGATTCTAAAAGACGACATTGCAGACTTGCTAGGACGGCTTCAGCATCCGGGCATATCTCAGGAGTCGAAGGTTGAGCAGCGTAATTAGTTCTGCCTATGATAAAGAACCAAATCCGACAGCTCGTCATTTACTTTACGCAACGTTGCCGTCGCCATTTACTACGCCGTTCAACGCGAGCCGCGCACCACCGACCCAAAAGAATGAGGCGGTACAGGAAGGGGCACATTTTAGTGACAATTTCAACAGAAACGTGACATTGAATTGGAAGTACAATAGATTATCTGAAAGCGACTTCGAGAACCCTATGAGCCACATTCGACAGTGTATCTCGGAGGGGCATCGCCCACGACCTGTTCTGTAGCAAGGCAGTAAGCCATTCCAATCCAATAATGGCCCGTCGGTCTAATGTCGTTCAGAAAAGCAACGGCGTTAAGCTGGTGAAGGTGACTTTCATGGTTATACGTCATGAATGGAGAATCTGGCGGCATAGCATTGGCCAACCCGACAATACTTCTGATGATCTTGGCACGACAGCGTTCGCGGCGTGACATGATCTCAAACAGCGCGGCTAATCGGAGACAATCTTTGTCTGGACAAGGGTCCGGAAAGGAGGGGACTTTGGCGGAAGAAAATGTAAGCTCTGACATGAGTTCCGTCTGTCGTACTATGTATGCAGCGCGGCTGTCACACATCCAGGCGGAGTCAGAGGTTGTGAGAGAGTAAAGAATGAAAACTTCTAGGGCAGTCCGAATATAAGAGAAGAGAATCTCATCGTTTTCGGCAATACATATCTTCGTCGTGAGCAAGGTGATAACGGAGGAGAAGGTCTCACGTCCAGAAACAGATAGTTCCTGTAACATGTTTTGTAACTGTGCGACATTTTTATCTTCTTGGCGCAGCAGTTCTGCTGATGATGGGTCTGTCAAGATGGAATGCCACTTGGCTGTAGTCTGGTCTTTGCGCAGGAGAGAGTGGATTTGACGCCGGAATGCGGACATGGCGGGAATGTGTCTGTGTCGAACGGTCTTGAGAAGCATCTTCTAAAATTGGTCGAATATAATGCAAGTCTGTGATTAGGTCTCGAAGTTATGTTTGGTCCAACGAACGATAAGAAAACGTCATATCCAAAAATGTTTCTGAAACAGCCGAATTTGTTCATCTGCCAGGAATCATGCAAAGCCTTGCGCGCAAAAAATGGATGCTCCCAGTCCAGAACTTGAACTGTCAGCCAAAAATTCAACAGTGGCTAAAACAGGAGGGAAGGGGAGCCAGAATTTGAGGTCTTCACAGGTTGACTGGCCGGCGCAAGCTTAGTTGGAGGTTAGAATCTGAGGGGAGAGCCATATGTTGAGGTGCCCAAGGCGTAAGTCAGAGGCCGATATGGATTCAACAGCATTTAAAGAGTGCTGAATTCTCAAAGTCTAGCTATACAGATACTTGAGCCTCAGAGAAAAAAAGGTATTTTATCTCGTATGGACAGTGAAGCGACCGTGCTGACTGAAACTCAAAGTCCTTGTTCTACAGAAAAACCAGATCCTGTATTCCTGACCTAATACGACTCACTGCAAAGTTTCACGATGATGTGCATCATCGTATTTCCGAAATTCTTCACACGTCCGCAGAACACGCTTCACGACGATTCCATCCCACAGAATCCTCGCCAAGCAGCAAAGGAGGTTCGGCGAGCAAGGTTTCGTGCTCTACTACACGAGCACGCTCCCTTCCTACTAGGATGGACTCCGAACGACTCTGAAACGTCTCGCAATGATGATAAGTCTAGCGTACCGAAGGCGACTCCTCCACCTTACAATCAAGACCCGAAGACGTTTGAGGTGTCAAGCTGATCGCAAACTTGGGATGAAGGCACCTCATGTGGTTATAGCTAGGCGTGATGTATAAGGAATAGATTGGCATGGAGCACGTTTCTCTCAGGTTCCTAGCGAAATTTGAATGAGAGCAATCATTGTATACTACTTTTGTGATTTGGGCATAAATGAAATGACTTTCGTCGAGTATCCTCCCTCGTGGAAATTGGTGGACGAATTTTCCTCTGTATGCAAATTTGTTGGTCCGTCGCAAATCATTATTCATGCAGATACTGATTCCCCAAATCGCTCTGAAGCCACATTCCCCTCAAAGCACTCGAGACTGACTCTATGTGTTTGTGCCGAAGCGATAGAGACACTGTTTTGTGACAACACAGATTCGCGCATGACTTGGAATCGCATACTCACGCTAACAGAGAGTTGGTTGGGGAGGTAGAGTGATCACCTTCGAGAATCATGAAACAGCTCTATTAATAGACAAGAGAAGGAATTGCGCTCTCACGATGAACCTGTGGAGGTAGAGAAATTGTTCATGTATTTCAATGGCTCGGGGTTTAGCATGACGCGATTGCATGGAGAACGTAATGGTTGCAGATGCTATTTTTGTGTTGCGACGATAAACGCATTTACCGCTTTGCAGATGTGCTATATGTGCACTACGTTAACGCCACCAAGCTTTGAAGATGCTCGCTTCCTCCCAGCAACAAGATCGCCAGGACCCCTTAGGTTCACGAAAGAGATATCTTCCTAGAATGCAAAGTTGTGAAAAGACAGTTATCAATAATCATGCAGTGAAAAAGCACCCTAGACCAAACACGATTTGATTTCCCGCCCAGCCTTGCCACTGCCAAACTTGATCACATCAACTGTGTATTCCAACGCAGGCGCTGCATTCAGCCACGATCGAAGCTTTTGCCGTGTTGCATGTTGACCGGGGTGGTGGGCGTCTTGACCTCCCATTGGGGGTTGACGTGTTGTGTTAACACCTTCAAGGTCGCTCTCATCCCCTGGAAGAATGGATGAAGTGCAGCCAGATGCTGGCGAAGGCCGTTAATCTGTCTTTCGCGAAGATCAACTTTCGTTTTTCTGTAGATTTTTGGACTCGATATACCTTGAATTTTCTTCTAGCCTGTCATATTGTAAGCAATTATCATCTAAAGGAGATACAGTGCCCATACAGTGCTTTAATTTCATCAAGTCTTAACAATATTTTGCCGGGATCAAGATTTATATCAGGTACATTATCTCCCGGTATCTCAAACGCCTGGTCGGCTGGATTCATGAATGTCCAATCGCTTTTCACATTCTCTGCCGCTTGGCCGGTCACTCGGCCAAAGCTCGGGTTAGCTGTGTTGTTTGCGGACGACTCGTCTTGATCCAATGTGGTGTTCTCGTAGCTGGGAAAGTATGCGTCGGGTTCGTTTTCAAAGTTCTTGATGAATTGATCCCACTGCTCGTCAGACAAAGGTTCTTGCTTGATGAAAGCCATCTCGAGAAACGAAAGAGAAAAATTATGGGGGACTGCTTCATTGAGGTCAGCTTTCTTATCAGCTTGTCCGAAGCAGCAATATTTGGATGATGAGAGGTAACGAATGGGAGGTTGCGGCTGAGCCTTGTTCGACTGGCTGCGAGCGCATGAAGGGTCCGTGCGGACCGCACTTTACAGACGCCTGACGTGCGTCAATCCTACATTGCACCACGTGTGTGATTATGTGCGTTAGCCCTAACACCTAGAATCCTTCCACCAGGAATGCTTACCCCACACGAATCGTATTTCTAGGTCTACGCCTCACCCATGCTTCGTATCCCTACCAGTCATCCAGCGCTATCCAAATCTCGATGCTCTTGAAAGTCCGACCTGAACCTCTGGTGCTTCTAAAAGCACCACAAAATAGAATTAGTCAACACACTATCACAATTGGGGTGACTAGTTCTGACTTCGCCCCCGAGGTGTAGACATTAGGCCCAGAACGTGCCGCAAAGGATTTGAAGCATCCATTATACGCTGCATCTTTCGGGGTATATCTCGAGGTGACTGCTTTCATTGAAAAGACCATAGAGCTCAGCAATCCGCCAATTCTTTACCTCTACTTCCTTGAACAAAGCCCAATCATCGCAGACATGGCATCGCAAGGCCATGCAGTGAGCTCCGAACATCAGGCGTTCCGGGTGGTAAAGGCTTCCCACTCCTTTCAGAAGTCGTGAAGCTGACATTAGTGGCAGGTGGATCCATCTATCTGCACGACGTGTGGTATTGAATGGTTTTCAAACCAGAATCTTTATCGGAAGGTCAACATCCTTCAGAGCCAGCACGGCATCCTGAATGATCAGTTGTTCCGGGCCGGCCACGTCAACCAGCTCAACGAGCTCCGTATCCGAACCCTAAGCCATGAACGGGAAGGGTATGCCAAATTTGTAGAATCGTCGAAACAAGCCGCAGCCGGTCTTCAGAGACAGCTTGACACCCAACAAGCGGCTTTCGAAGAAGAAAGGAGGGATTACGCTCTCGCGGTTCAGTCGCTGCAACACGAATCGGCCCGCTGTGAAGCGACAGAGAGATGCCTTGAGCATGAACGGGCTACCGTTCAGACATTGGCCGGCATCCTCAACAAGCTTGAGCTTTCGAACGGAGAAGATTTGGGCATTGATCTTCCGGACAATATAGGTCTTGGTACCCTTCTCCACGAATGGGAGAGTACAAAGTCAGAAGCGAAAAGTCTGCGGAACGAGCTACAGCGCACGACCAACGAGCTGCAGCACAAGCAACTCGTTCTTGATAACCTGTCGGGGAAGTTTAAGATTCAATCACAGAGTATGTCAGAAACGTCTTTCTCTGACAGCGACGAGGAAACCAACACAGGAACAGCCAAATTGCAGCCAGTACCCACGGCACAAGGAAAGGGGAGACGACTTGGATGAGGAGAAGGGCAAATGTTGTTTACAATGTCGCTGTTGCGCTCACGGAAAACCTTTGTTTGATTTTAGTTACTTGCTGCGAAGATTGACTTTTGACTCGTTTGTCTTTTTCATAGATGCGCTACTCGCGGAATACGATGCTGTACCTTCAAAATATATTGCTTTAAGAGGCATGGTCCAGGTCTCATGAATGAACGTAATTGGGGAAGTCGACAGCTCCTTTTCCTCACTAGATCACGTAAGGTGAACATGATCATGTCGAAGGCAAAGATTCGGTCACTTCCTACCATTTATATCTGGAGCTAAGACCAAGTGCCCATGCCCAGTAACCGTCAAACTACCGGATGAGAGGTCGTCCTGCAGACTGCCAGAAAAGGATGCCTGAGAGGAGTCAACTTTTGGATAACCATAGGGGCATATAAGACCTGCCGTGATCTCTATCTCTCTATGTTGTATAATCGTCGTTTTGTAAGCATAATCAACATGACCATCTGCAAGCATCCAGAGTGGCTACACGTGGCGGGGGGAAAAGAGATCGCGTTGATCAATACAGGCCGCTTGGCTAGAATCGTGGGGGAGCTGACTAATCCGGCAACTCAGCAACCCTCTGTCCTACTATTTATAGGTCGAAAAGCCAAAAACCTAGCTCTTCGAGAGCTTTTTCCAAATCACGTCAAGAAAGGGCCTAATGAAAGCATTGTCACTCTGCGAGTCGATAATACAAGCCTCTACTCCGACCATCCAGTGCTCTTTGCCGAAAGTGATCCGTCTGCGACGGTTATATCAGCCTCGAACGCATCCTGCCATGAAACCGAGTCTTTCCCAGTCCGGTGGGCGAATGCCACGACCGTGCACGATGTCTATGACATTCTGCATGCGCGGATATTCTGTCCCTTCAGCGACGTACTGTGCATTTTCGCCGACGACTTCCCCAACTTCCAAAGTGTCGTGGATCGCCTGAAAATTTGGGCCATTGCCGGAGCAGGATCGAGTCCCTTCGAGCAAGCTCGGCCGAGTGTTGTAATCGTCAAACGCGGTGGCGAGGCGAGTGCTAGTCCTACACACGATCTACTCGAAATGCAAGATATGCAATTTAGCCTGAATCAGAAGGTCCTAAAAGATTTCTATTCGTCCATCAAGGTCCTCCATCTGGCAGACGAGCAAATATCCCCGTTGGCACGTTTTCGACGGTTGAAGGAGCTGCTTTGGAGGCAGATGGATGAGATGCGAAACGTCCGATTGCGCTGTCGATGCCTCTACTCGGCCGTGCACCTGAACAAGTTCTTTCAAATTGCCGTATCGCAGACAGCAGCCTCTGCTCTTCGACCTTTTAACTTCGTTACGGCAAGCCGACTAGGTAACGAAGTCGGTCCAGACCACTCCGATCATCTAACTTCGTTCTTACGGTTTGGAATGTACCGTGGTCTTTCGAACGACATCATGGCAAGTTTCATCGCTTCTAGTATCTTGCTGGACGCCTATCCTCCCAAGATGCATCGTGAGTGCTGCACTGGCATTTTACAAGTTACGAGCTGATTCAGGACTCAGACTTTGATCCGAAGACGGTATACGATGCCATCTACCATCCCTTGTGCCTTAGGTCACTCGTTGGCTCATTCAAAGAGCGATCGTATGCGGAAAAAGAGGCCGTGAAGCGGGCCGAGGACCAGGAGCAAAGTATCAAAAGGCACCTGGCCACGTACTTTGTGGATATGACGTTGGGCAAGCCCGCGGCACAAGTGCATCGGGAGAATGTGGGCGGCCTTGGCATACCGTGGCTGCTACTCCAGAGCAACAGCACCTGCCTTTGGTGTCTTCGCCGGAAGCCAGAGAACACACTCTCCTGCGGACATGCCATATGTAATGTGTGTGTACGGATCTACGGGGATGAGATGCCCATTATGGATTGTCAATATCATATTGAGACTTGTCTCCTATGTCGTTCTGGGAATCGCACCGTGAGACTTAAACCTTTCCCCGCTGGCGAACGAATTCTGGCTATCGATGGGGGAGGCACGCGTGGTGTTATTCCACTAGACATCATGGCAATCATTCAGGGTATGATAGGAAGTGAATTACAAATCCAAGACTTTTTTGATATTGCGTTCGGCACTAGCGTTGGTAAGCTTCACGTTCAGATCTCACAAATTGTCAGGCTTAAACATGGAACAGGAGGTCTCATTGTCTGTATCTTATTCCTACGTGGCATGCCAGTTTCTCAATGTGTTCACGTTTTCGATGCATTGGCTCGGAAACTCTTCGAACGACCTCAAGGGCGAATGAACTTCATTAAACGCCTTCGTCTCTCCTTGAAGGGTTGGTATAGGGACGGCCATTATGATGCGAACGCCCTCGAAGACTGTTTGAAGGAGTACTTGGGGATTGACGATCGCATGTTTGGCTACCAACCGGGGATTCTTGCCACCAAAGTCGGTATCATTGCCGCTACGATTGGTAATGCCTCTCCGGTGATTTTCACCAATTACAACGGGCCTGGCGCAAAAAAAGAAGAATGCGGTAAGGTTGAGTGTTGTGCTCGAAGGCAAAAGACTGAACAAAAGATTAGGGTATACGCACGTTCGTCCGGAGAAAGTTGAGGATGAACCATGCATATGGGAAGCGTGAGTGTCTCGCCTTTGCAGGAGCTTAGAAACTGATTTTCCAGTGGTCGGGCTACTTCGGCTGCACCTGTGTGAGTACATTGGCGTAGCTGTACGGCGAAACACGGCTGACGTGGAACAGTCTGTACCGATCAGCACAAATCAAGACATCCGGACCGGTTCAGGATGGTGGAATGAGCGGACACAACAACCCTGTCAGAATTGCGTTGTCGGAACGCCTACGCAACGATCCTTCTCTTTTGGCCCCGGATATCGTCGTGTCCCTTGGCACAGGTGCCCAGAAGACCTCGGCATCTCCCAGGACTACCGACTTTCGCCACGTGATTCTCGACGGCTATGTACCTCGACTTTGGCGATCTTACATGTCTTCCTTCAATGGGCAAAAAATTTGGGATGAACTCATGAACTCCGTGGATGAGAGAAAGCGAGAAGACTACATCCGGCTGAATTCCGTCTTACCCAGCGACGAGCCGGCGATTGACAACACTGATCGCATGGATGAGCTGCGAGAAAGTGTCCACGTACCACAAATGTACCAAGATTGTGCAAAGACACTTTACGCATTGCTCATCTCCGCATTTTATTTCGAGCTGGCAAGCGTCCCGGAACGCCTTCGAGAAGGCCAATATCACTGTCGTGGTACGATACGATGTCGCCTTCCAGGGAATTCAGTCGTCAAGCTACTAGCAAGATGTGGTATATCCAACTTAGAATTTATCACTGACGTCGAAACTTTGGGACATTATGGAGGTAATCTAGATTTGTGTCTGTTATGTCACCGATATCAGAAGAAGGTTGACTTTTTGGTCCGCCATCCGACCGAACTTGTGACCATTTACGCCAAAAGCGTTACGCAAGGGCGACGAAAGATTAGTGCGTTTCCTCAGGCAATGCAGTGGTTTGAAAATCAGCAAAAGCTCGACGCCCCGTTTGGGACGGCTTTTCATAGGAACTTGCTGGACCGGTCTTGTAAATCATGTATCCCGAATATTAGTCTGAAGAGACCAACGCTTGATGGTCACCAGAAATCACAAACGTGCAAGAAGCCTCGACTTGGGCCGCAGTCTGTCGGGTCTCTATTGGTGATCCCAGAAGAACCAATCTAGTCGGCATGATGAAACTGGGTATTACTGTTGTTCCAAGATGGCATTTCGCTATATAATCTGTTTGAACGCCGAGATGAATAGCTGGCAAACCGGAGACAATAGATCTAATGTATAATAATTATGGGATTGCAAGATCATCATGCACATTCTTTACAGCTTCGTCCGTTGTGTATGATCGCCTAGCGAAATATTCAAATATTAAATGTCCGTGCAACTAAGTGTTTATACTAAATGCTATCAACGTGCGTATGCTACCGCTAGCTCCCCGCGGGGTTGTCTAGTTCCCACTCTTTCTTCCTAAGTTCTTCTTTATCGTTCTTGGCGTTGAAGAGGCTCGACTGTTGAGTTGATATCGAGGTATCAACCCGTGCTGATTCAATGGACCCATGTACAGATTCAGTGTCGGTTTCGAGATCCTCTTGAGACCCCAAAGCAGTATTGGGCTGTGCACCAAACTCAATAGACTGCGTTTCATCGACAAAGGAGTGATCAGATGCCAGAAGGACGCTGTCATCCTCTGGTTTAGGCCGTGTGTCGTAGCTGGTCTGGTAGGACTTGAAATCCAAGAGCTGAGGGTTGAAAGTTTTCTCGTAGGTGTCCACCGCAGCGTATAAATCTTTGAATAACACATCGCGCATCCGGTCCACAACATTTCTCATTGAAGCTCTTGCTTCCGAGACAATAGCCACTCTCGGATCTTCGATTGCCCAACATCTAAGAATCTTTGAGTAATAGGTATCACATTCATGGTCACCCTTAGAAACCCAATGACACCGAAGTCTCCACATCTCGCCGTTGGTATCAAGCGATAGCACCCAGGCCCTATCGTAGAAACCATCCTCCTCACCTATCGCCTGATGCAATCTTAACATGTTGTAGACCGCACTCGCTCCGTTGTGCAGGTTTTGTAATTTTGCAACGTTCATCGCGCCCGATGCCCCTTTCAGCTCGGCGAAGAATACGGGGAACGAGAGTTTGTTCTTGCTAGGGCTTGCGAGTCCTTGTAGTCTTCGGATGGCTTCACCGGGAAAGAGTTTGGTATGATATCCAATGGCATAGTCTGGCTGTGGAGGTGCAATTTTAGGATTGTGGTTTGCATAAGGAGGTATCCAATGTGTCCATTGACGGTTCCAGTGCTCCTTCAGCGTGTGGCAGGTGTCCACTCTGCTCACGGGAAAAATCCTTGGAAACACACTGGAAGAAACGCTATTCTCGTTTGAGCTGCGTCGTACAGTTACCCGGATACCCTTGATTTCATGGTCCTCAGGCGGTGCAGATGCGCGTTCCCTTCCCACCAATGATTGAAGCTCCCTCCAGTTCTTGGGCTCTTCGTCATCTGCCTCTATAACGCGATGCGTCTCCAATATGTCTTCGAAATCAACATCGTAAGCGGCGACAGACTTGGGTTTTGAGGATAGAAGGCTGGCGCTTCCTTTTCGTTTGCTGTCGGAATAACTCGACACGGACCGTGCCCCATTTTTACAGCTCATGACATAGGACCACTGTTTCTAGTCAGCATTGCACCTAAAGAAAAACCCCCTCAACTTTCCTCGAAGCCGTTGCTATCATCGGGTTTCTTCTGTTCGTCTTGAATACTCTGAAGCGCTGCCGTGGTCAAGTGCGTTGGTTGTGCGACGGCACGACGAGCTCGCTTTGCACCGTGTTGCTGGTTGACATAAGAACTCTTTCTCTTATGCCCCTGTTGCTCAGGTACTGTAGATGTATACCTCGGTCTGGTCGTGTGTGATCGAGGTGTGAGATCTCCCGACTCAGGTCTGGCTTCGACATATAAGCAATCCCTGCTCTTGAATTGACGCCGTCCGCCCTTGAGTTCGTCCAAACAATGTTTCAAGATTGGTGTTTGAGGATTCATGAGCAAGGACCTTGATTGCAATAAACGGTTGTAGAGAGAGTATACTCAATTTTGAATACGAAAATCAAATAAGCCAGCGCTAGTCTTATGCCAAGGCTTGGTGTGCTCCAATCAATCTTCACACTGAAATTCTAGACGAAACAGAGAGGTATTACATAAGCATCCTATGTGATTCCACTTGTCGCTAAAGGAGATACAACAGTTGGTCACGAAAGTATGTGTATGGAAGCTTTCCATCTCAACGATCTATTATTGTTCTTGTTCTAACTCTACTATAACTTGGTAAAGACTGACTGGAGGAAATCAAATTTCAAGGAACCCTCGCGCCTTCATCTTTGCTGCCGTCCGCCCATCTTTTTTCACAACATGCTATAATGCTCGGACGGTGGAATATTTGGAAATTCAAGACGCCTCCGGCGTGCGTGAAGCGGTCTTCGGCTTTGGACTGCGCTTCAGGCCTGTCCTCTGAGGGACTATATTCCCCACATCTTCATCCTCTTCCTCCTCCTCCTCCTCCTCCTTAGTCTCGAAAATCGCGTCCGGCGACAGCCACGGCATCTTTTCGATATCATCATCCGTCAGCTGCTCCCCGGTGTCCGGGTGCTCATTCTTCTCACGACACTGATCAAGTTCCGCGAGCAACTGCTCGTTTTGACGGTCCAATTGTGCATCGATACGTTTGAGTTTGGCAGGGCTGAGTCCTTTCATTCCAGAGAGCGCCGACCTGGTGCTTATGTAATCTGTATCCAGGACTTTGATTAAGTAGTATTGAATTTCACTTTGGGTACGTGCGGTTTTGTTAATTCGCTTACTACCTGTTTTCTTGACTTTGACTCGCCCATGGATTTGCATCTGATTGGCCTTTGCGTCCTTTGGCAGATCTTCGCTTTCGTACGTTCCATCTTCCAGCCACTCTTTGGCGACTCCTTTTCCAAAGTCGGCCCCAGGGTGTATCTCAAAATACGGATTCACATCTGTTCCACGGTTCACGATGACCCGCGACCCAAACCCAGCTTTCCGGACAATCACGACTTTTCCGAGAGACGTTAAGCCGTCTGATTCATCGGGTATCTCAACGCTGACTTTGGTCTTCACACCACCTTTGGTGGAAGCCTGGCCAGCTTGATCGGCGGCTTTGGGCTCTGCTGTTCCGGATGACTCTGCCGCTCCGGATGACTCTGCTGCCCTGGATGACTCTGCTACTGCGGAGCCTGCTTCATCAGTGCCTGGTCGAGGTACAAGATGTATAAGCCAGGTTCTGGGGTACCCATGCCGCTCATTCAACTGGTCCAAAATGTTGTTGATGTTGTTTATTTTTTCTCTCGCTATATCGTCAGCTGGGTTCTTGGCTACAGATTCGCGGTAACCTTTCGCCAATTCGAAGTTGGCGGCGAATGTGGGGACCTGAATGAGAAAGTTCTCTAGATCTTTCTTTGGGAGCTTGTCTTTGAGGTTCTGCTCCTTTATCTGCTTGTTCAATTTATTCAATTCTGATGTCGCTCCAGCGTCCTTGGGATTCTCCATGAGCTTTCCCAAATACGGTGTGGCTTTTTCATATATCTGCTGGCGGAGATCATCTGGCTTTGGAGCTTCGCTCTGCTCAATTTCCATGCGATCAGATTCGTCATTTTGATCTTCATCCCCATGAGCGTTCTCGGCAAACTCTTCGGGTTTATCGGTGGAGGTTTTGGATGACCCTGAAGGAGCTGTTTCGGAAGACTCTTCTGCCCGACCTTTTCCTTTGTCCGCTTTGGTATGAGCAGTGTCTTGATCCAATGTCTTCTCCGGGTTTACCTCGTCGGAGGATGATTTTGCCGCTTCTGCCTGTCGACGTGCTTTGTCAGCTTCAAGGCGAGCAGTGTCTGGGCCCGGCGTGCTCTCTGGTGTTGGAAGGCTGTGAGACGTCTTTGCTTGCTCTGCCTGTCGACGTGCTTTGTCATCTTCAAGACGAGCAGTGTCTGGGCCCGGCGTGCTCTCTGGTGTTGGAAGGCTGTGGGACGTCTTTGCTTGCTCTGCCTGTTTACGCGCTTCGTCGGCCACAACCCGCTTGGGATCCGGACTCAGCGTCTTCCCTTCGGCTTCTACGGCCGATGGAATTTTCGTTCCGAAACCGGCCATTATTCAATCGGAAGGATATTCCTTTTTCCTCTTTCCCCTTTTCAAATCAGTTCTCGTACGGAAGAGCAGTATTGCTTGTCTTTTGAGGTAATAATGTTGCTCGAGTAAATGTATTCAAGGACCGGATCAACCGGTCTGTTTCTGGGAATTTTGTTTGTGTAATGTTGTATTTTTTTTGGATCGTTGATTTGGAAATGTGCCCTTTTATAAATCACCGGTAAGCCAACTCAGGCTCCCATGGCCATCAGTTCTTGCATCGTCCTGTGAGCTTTTCTGGCTGCGAATAGAACCTTGCAAAAGGTGCACCCTGAACATCCACAAACCGAGGCCCTCCGAAATTCCATTTTTGAGGGTCCCTATCTTTCCATTTGACAACAGTTAGAAGTCTCTTTCTCAATGTTGCCAACTTTGACAACATCAATATCTTAACTTGCAAAAGAAGGCATGAACGGGCTGAAATCATTGGCATTGTTGACGGCGTTGATCGCTGAAATGTAAGTGGATAGCATGCAGGTCGAGCCAGCTAATATTCTACTTAGCAGCCATGCCGATAGCGCGCTTGAGGTGTTGTCGTTTGAGTTGGACGTGAGCTGGAACTCAACAAGTTTCAACGCCAGCATGCAAGCAACAACACTAGAATCTAGTCCAGAAGCTATGTCTTCGAATTCATCGATTCATCACATCGTCGTTGACACCGACGTGAAGACTGTGTTCACTCCGAACCAATTGAATGCTTCCGTCGGCGATACCATCTTGTTCACCCCAGTGAACCTCAGGGACCATATAGCTCAGACCTCTTTAGACCGACCCTGTCAAGCAGACGACTTGTTAAGCGCTGTCAATTTCTCCAGATTGATGATCCCTTACTTGGTAACAACGGATAATCCAGCATGGTTTTACCGCCCATCACCACAGCAGGACTGTGCGCTTCGTGACAAAGACAGAGGAATCTTCAGCTTAAATCCTTCAAATCGTCACTCAGTCAACGACAGCGCTACAGGGAGCGTTGCGCAGGCAATTTCTACGAGCGCTCCGCGAACATCCGGCCTGTCGTGGACTGGAAATGGACCGGCCGCTTCAGTGCTCACCGCGGTTCCTTCTTTGGGTATATGGCCAACGAACAACAGTACCTGGGCAACCGGTATTCCAAGTCCTGGGATACGATCGTCAGGGGCTTCATTTTCTGGTCGGGCTGCGATGAAGGAAGTATCTAGGGGCATGGTCTCTTTGCTTATTACCTACTACTATGTCATAGGGATTTTGTAATATAGATAGATCAAATCGAAGCAGAATGAGCTTCATTAATCTGTGACCGTGATTACTTTATGCATACGATGTGTTCTAACAACCGCGATCCCCCAGTATGCTATATTATCCACTCTATGCCTATCAACCGCCTACCACATCACTGAAGCACCGACAATCTCCATCGCGATTAAGAGGTTAAGCTTCAGTGCTCCTGCCTTGAGCCAGACCCTTACGTTCTCACCGAGGACTCGCGAAGCGTGAAGAATATCGGTGAATTTGGCAATGGTGGCCATTTGCTGTTTGTCTGCTTCATATCGGGTTTCCTTTTCCACCTGCGCATTCCTTTCCATATTGAGAGCTGAACCAATAGATTTGGATCGTCGGACCTGAGTATCCACGTCTCCTCGAGCCTGATTGTAGGCTGCGCACAAATGTTGATACTGGGTGTAAAGGTCTCGAAGTTGCTTCCTCAGGCTGTCGATCGCAATATAATACCAGCACCATCCTTGAAGATCCTGCCGCGGAGCCTCCCCATCCCAACCGTTCGAGAAAGCTTGTTCCTGGGCTGCTTCAAACGCACTCGGAGAAAACTAGGCATATTCTGTCCAGAAAGGACCTGATGGCTCACAGGAAGTTGCAGGTGCTTCCTGCAACGATGCTGACGCGGTGGTCAGAGAACTTCGAAGGAAGACACGATGGCAAAAGGGAGGATTGACTGAGGTCGACATATGGGAGGGTTTGATGTCAAGTAGAAGAATGTAATTTGGCTTCCATTTATTGGAAGCAGGAATCTCAAAGACAATGAAAGTGAGGTTTAGTAAGGAACGAGTAGCGAGCATCCAGAAATGATGTTGTGCTACACTGTTGAGGAGGAGGGAGGCGCAGTCGAAGTCAAAACACGTATTTCAAATCAAGAAGCCCATTTTTGGCAGCATCTAGAACATGTGGACGCAGAGCGCGTTCTGATGGAGAAGGCCGTGCGCGTTTCTATTTGAGGCACTGCAAATGCTGACAGTCATCCAATCAGACAGTCCGATCTCAACTTCGAGCCCCTGCCGCTGTCAATCATCCTCGCGCAACTAGGATTCTGTTTAAGGCACAGACGCAAGTCAACTAAGCATGTAAATGCACACCATACAAGGGTGCGCTAGTGAATACGTAAAAACGACGTTGAAAGATCTATCCGTACCCCGCACTTTCGCTCATTCTTCGCTTAGTACTAGTCAGCCATGTAACCCGACCAGCCATGTAACCCGAATTTCAACATATTTCTATACATCCATATATCTAATGAGCAATTCGGCCATTACACGCTTCCAAACCTTCCGAATAGCTTCATGCTGTTTAAGCCACTTCATTCTATGAGCTTTGGTAGCCTTGTGGACCTTCTTTAATTCATTGATATAGCGTTTTTCTCCACGTTCGTCGCGGGTCCGTTGCCTCAAATCTTCTACTTGTACCCTATCTTGGGTCATAGTCCGAGCATCTTTGGCATAAAGTATGCCTCCTGTTTGGAGAACCTTACCAGACTGCTTTTTGCATGCATTTCGAGCATTCTGAGCCGACTGTGTTCGGCCTAGCTTATTCTCCAGTAGCTCAATCCTACGAGCCATTGCATTGGTCCCTTTGGTATATTTGACTAACTTCTGATGAAGCTCGGGTTCATAGTCGGAGCAAAGTAAACTGACTTGTTGTCTTCTCAGCTGTTTTCTAGTAGTAGGGGTAGTCATCCAGACATCGGGTGACTCCGTCGTCGTCGTGGGAGGTGTAATAGAACGAGCTGGCTGAGTTTCTCGCATCTTGTTCAGAACCACATTAGGATCGAAGGGAATTAGACCAGTTTGTTTCCAAGCCGAACGTATAGTAGTGTTCTTGAAAGCTTTACTTCTGAACCCGTGAAAAGCAGCTAGAAGTTCGATTTTGGTGAAGGTTTCGTCACCCGTTTGAACCGCTTCGTTGACGGCCTTCGAATGTCAGTGTTTCAGAGGCTGAAAAACACATACATTCAGCGGCTGAAGCAGATAAGTAGTATGCGAAGGTAAGCCGAAAGGTATGATCTTGTGATCCTCACAGTAGGATAGAAATTCGCGTGTATGATGAGATCCGTAGCCATCCATTACGAGTAATCTCCATGAACCTCGTTGATATCGTTGACTGTAGTGATCAAAATGTTTAATTCACTGCAGTGATATTCAGTCATTTGAATAGCCTGTATTCGATGTAGTGAAAATCACGTCGTCATCAATATCGTTGTTGAAATGAGAGGATAATAGATTGACTCCCTGTAGAATGAGCATTGGTGGTATATCTTTGCCAGTACCGTTAATACATTCAATGATCGTACAGAACTCTCTGTTATCTGAATTCGACATGTATATTCTTCTGATATGATCAGCAGTGATTATTCAATCGGACCTTGCTATGCTCATCCGATAGCCGGTTTCGTCGAAATTCCATGTATTCTTCTTCGTCATGCCATATCGCTTAACCACCTCATCATAAGCATCAAAATGACCCTTCAGAAGCTTCTCATTATGTGCATTCTTTCGTGCAGCTGTCAAAGGCTTCCGTTTAGCTTTATGAAGATCCGATTGACGATCTAGCCATCGCTTGACCCATTTGAGACCTAATGACATCGATGAAGCCCAGCGAGAATTATCCTGACGCAGTAGAAGATTACCAGCTGATTCAATCAGATTCAGCCGTGCTGATAGACTCAATTCGTCCAATCTCTTTATGTATGTATGTAGAGCTAGCTCCTGATTAGGTTTTAATGCTCTGTTATGCAGTCCTCGTACTGCTGATGCTGGTGGATGACCTTTCAGCCTGGATCGTAGTCTTTGCACCGGAACATCAAATTCGCGCGCAATCTCTGCCCGATTAGAATTTTCACGCGTGTTTATGGTGTCAATAGCCTTCTGAATGCGATCCTCGATGATAGCGTAAGTAGCAGCCATGTGGTTGAATTTTGGTGAATTTTTGAAGGTGGTAGGTCGAAAATTCGAAAATTCGGGTTACATGGCTGACTAGTACTAAGCGAAGAATGAGCGAAAGTGCGGGGTACGGATATGCTTCCCAATTGTGAAATCTAATCCAGGATCTCAACTCCAACCACTAATCATGCATTCTGACGATGATCCTCGTTTTTGCTTCTCGCCGCTTCATCCAGGATTTTCAGAATGTGATGCCTCTGCTTCAACAACTTCTTGCCGGAGACTCCGCAGAGATCTGACCCCACTTTACCGCATTATCCCCTGGAGTGTGATCGAAGGATCTTGGGCATTGTCATATAGTGCGGCGTCAAATATACGAGTAGCACTAGTCTTGGACAGCAATATGTGTTTCATATGGTACGAGGCACGAAGGAGGCAGCCCACATTTTGTTAGTCGGGCATAGGCCGAATTGGATGAGAATCGAGATAGAGCTATTTCACAGGGAACTTTCAGAATTCAGGTGAGACGATTGCAATCTGAGTCTTTATGGCAGATAGATGTTTGATCTGCACATCATCTAAGATGGAAGTCGAGACGAGAAATACATTCGTCCAGCTGGTGGCCTCGGCAGAACTGGAGGCTTGGGAACAGAGAAAATGCGCCGCTGATAACCAATGGAACCACCGCCATCTCCAAGCTTGGGCTTCGTCAGGTGTCCGCCGTTGGTTCCTTCAGTGTTCCTCTGGTTTCTTGCCCCGCCATTCGCAGGCTCAAAGTCCGCCGGGCCTTTATACCTTGGGATGGGATAATGCTTCTCCTAGAACCATAGAATTAAACAGTGCGCGGACCTTTGCGGTTGGGCGATTTACCATTTCTTGTTCCGACGGCGGCCACCCGGGTTGATCAGTCGATTTGTAGATTTGAAATCTTTCATTGCGGTCCATGACGAAGTAGATCTTTGCGTCCGCTATCTGTGCCAACTCGTTCATCTTTTTGAAGAGACTTTTTGTTCGCTTTCTGGCTTTCTCTCGGTCAATGTGTCGCTGGGTTCTAACTTTTGCCATGAAGATATAGGGAGATGCTTTGGCCGTTCTTTTTTGGAGCCACAATGGCAATATATACCCTTGGGAAATAAACGGATTCTCGAAAGCAGTGAATGGATGCCGCCTTTTTTCTGGATGCCTCTAATTGCAGAACAATGCCGCAATCCTTACCGAAAAGCTCAGCCACCAGGATCGCGGAACAAAAATGGATGCCATGCGGTTCACTTCCGGATGCTTAAAGGAAGCTGTGCCTGAGAAAGAACTCTTTTATCACGTTTCAGCTAATGTTTCATCTACGGATAGCTATATAGTTCGCTTACTGCTGGACTATGGTCAGTCCTGGCAATTTAGGGTTGAGGTGGGGTCTAGGTCTGGTAGTGGACAACGGAGACTAGCCCAATGAAACCGCGACTCAACGCTCTTGGTCTACTATGTATCTCGTAACGAAGATCAGATACTCCAGCCAGACCGAGTCTCCCTCCAGCGCTGAACTCGCTCGTTTCTACGAAATGGGATAAAGATGAAAGCTATTAGAAAACGGTATCCTCGACATTTCCATCACCAAAATCAATACCCCAATAGCTTAGTAAAGTAGACTCTGCGTCTGCTCGCTTTTGGGATCTTTCCTTCAACGCATCGTCCAATTTCACATGCAAATCAGCTACTGTCTCGTGAAATTTCATATCAGCTGCTCGAGTATCTTTGTGATAAGCCAGCTCTTGCAGTAAATAGCCATTCGTTCTTGTAAGTTCTATCACGCGCTCCGCTGAAGAAGCAGGGCGATTTTGCT
>JAABUI010000155.1_pt1 | contig 95206 bp, 92 predicted proteins | sample 5559111 | NCBI WGS metagenome assembly JAABUI01 (sample SAMN10711870, study PRJNA513365) | rock metagenome | isolation source: Antarctica rocks | place: Antarctica: Victoria Land, Buttleship Promontory | reverse complement strand
CTAACCCTAACCCTAACCCTAACCCTAACCCTAACCCTAACCCTAACCCTAACCCTAACCCTAACCCTAACCCTAACCCTAACCCTAACCCTAACCCTAACCCTAACCCTAACCCTAACCCATGAATTTTCGAAGGGAGAAGTAATGTTACGAGCGTATCAAGGCTGAACAAGGCTGAAGCTCTAATCAATTCGCATCAGGTTTGACTCAGATATGACTCAGATATGGTTCAGATATGACTCAACACTCTTTTTCTTTCCCAACATTCTTTTCTTTCATCAACATCTTGTTCATCTACATCACATTCTTCCCGTGTCACAAACACATCCCTTTCAGGCCTAGCGCAGCCTCTGAACATTACATAAATAAAAGCTTTTGTATCAATCTTCTTCTGTATTCTTAATATTCAGTTATAGCTATCTCTAAAGATCAAGCACTATCAATTCTGATCTTCATTGATTGTATCATCTAGGCACGATTCTGACAGTTGAGAGCATATACAAGATTCATGCTGCTTTTAAAAGCATTTTCATCATCTTTTTAAACATTGATTTCAAGATTCTGAAATCAAGTTTCTTTCAAAGCAATGATGAGTCTCTAACTTCTGATAAGATTAATCAACATCGTAAAGATTATGATTAATGTCTGAGTTCAGCATTCAATTTCTATTTCATGATCAAAGCATTGAATTCGCGCTGCTTATATACTTTAAGAAGTCATCAACAAAGCATGACTCTTGCAAGTGTTGCACAGAATGAACGCGCAACTACTACAAACTGTTCGCTATTCACTTCTGAGTGTTCTATCGATGATTCAACAGAGTCGCAGACTGAAGCGATCTTATTCAAAAATCGACGTCATCTTTTTCTCAATCAAGAATCGATGACGATAATTGCATATGTCTATCAAGTTTACAGCATTGAACTCTCTTCACAAGCTTTGACAACACTTTTGACTTTTTTTGATCAATTCAAGATATCAAAGTGTCTTCTAGAACGAGCTTGAGAGTCTTTGTTGACTTGAGACGAGAACGAAGAAGTTGAAGAGCAACAAGTCAACACGATCGAAGTGATTCAGAATAAACTTATGTGTGATGAAGTAATTCGCAATCTTCATCAGCTTAAGACTATTCATTTGAAACAATCGACAGATAAAACCAGATTTATTTCAGTGAACTCGCAGATGATAACGCGAATAATTCATCATCAGAATCACATGAGATGAAAGATTGAAGCGATGAAGATCGTTCTCTATGCCTTCTCTATAGATCGACGTTTGCAGTCTTTATACTTCTTCTTCATTGCAACGTCGATATTGTCTTTGCTCAAGAACGTTCTGTCATATCTGAAGAAAATTGTTGTTGAAAAGACATTATCAGCAGCACATGTCATCGAAGTTTGCTTATCAGCTTCATATTATTCAACGCTAGACTGAAAGAATAACGTTGTAGCGACAGCTGAAAGCATTGGGACACGCTTTTCAGTGAGCGCTCAGTTACGAGAGAGAGTTAAACTACGAAAGAACATTCTCTCCCGTATATCGTCGTGCAAATGAAGGTCGAAAGTGAGACGTCTGAAAGTCACTCGTGTTGATCAAAGGTCGAACGACTACTATGAAGAGTTTGTGCTCTTCAATGCCGACGTTCTCTTTGAGCGTCAGCAGCTTCAAGCTGCATTCGATGAGCTTGATGAATACACCCCTTAACACCCAGGAAATGTATCGACTCTAGAACACTTTCAGATTTGCGAAATGAGCTTCCTTCGTGGCAAAATCCACTATTTCTCGAGCCATTTCAAGAAGGCGAGAGTATGGCTCGAGCGAGTTCTGCATGCCAAATGATCGGAGGCATACATGATGTGCAAGGTCATGACTCATCTAACTGCAGTATGTTGCGAATTAGATGACACTAGGCTAGATATAGATTACGCATCGGCACAATTAAATGATCTCACGGCCTATCAGTCCCGAGAAAGCGAGAGCGCGAAACGCTTGAGGCTTACTTTGGCGTATGCCTACCTAATGCAAGGTATGTGAATTATCTCAACTCAACTCACCGCCTCTGGCTATACATACCTGAAGAAAGACATTCGAGAAGGGTTCGACAAGGCGCACGAGCTCTTTCAAGTGCTTGCTCAATCTTATGAGAATGCCAGTACCCTTAGTAGAGCTGGTAAGACCAACCGATAGTCTACGCTTTTGGGGCTGGCTTTAAATCGCACATATCAAAGATGATTTGCATGGGGCTCGCCGCTGCTATGATATCGCCTTAGACGCTGCAAACCACTGCAACTGAAATGCCGGTTACATCGAGGCGATCATTTACTGGTCTAAAAGCGTTGTAATGCACGGTCTTGAGAAGCTAGAGGAGGCGCGGAAGCTCAATGAGCTGGCAGGGAGTCTTTATCAATGTCGCTCATATTTCTTCGTTGAATTTGAAACTCTTTGACCTGAGATTATCGGAACTTGGGTTGCTCAGCAGAGAGGCGAAAGGATAATCTCACAGCAAGGATGGGAGAGAACAATCTCAGAGCAATCATAGTGCAATCTCGCTCGATTAAGATACTAGGAATATTTAGAAACTCTATGTCTTCAATTAAGCATATAACGTTCGTTACCACAAGTAGTCAATCCTTTTGATCATGATCACTTAGCTTTACGAGTTTTACCCGAGTGCTGTGTTGTTGTGCCACGCGAGCGGGAAAAAAACCTGAACGTTTCTAATAACCATCTACATTATCAAGATATTATCGTTGCAACGAAGATATTTACGGATTAGCTTCTTCTCGCAAATATAAAGCCCGTAGAGCATTCTACACTTTGTTTAAGGGAACCTTTTGATTGAAGTCTTTGGTGAAGCATTCAGGTTAGATTTTTTATCCGCGTGCGTGCGACATCATCGAGTTGCCCCCCTGTGTTCCGGATGAATCATCGACGTTTTCAAGCCTTGAACTATATTGTAGGTTAAAAGAGTCTTGATCAACGCTCAAGTTTCTGACTTGAGAACAGAACGCTTTGAAACTTCTTGATACTCGACGTCGAGAACTCAGGCCCGCGATCAAAGCTCTGCACGCGTCGCTTGAGATGGCGACATCACCGTGAATACCGAGCATTGACAATGAATCTAGCTGTCGAGACAGACCTAGCTTGTTTGGGATGCTTAGATGGTTGCGGCAGCTTGGTCATACAGTACCAGTGTACACCAATTTGCATTACTCGAACGTGACTAACTCTGATCAAAGATTGCTGACATCAATCGTCTCAATATCATACACGTAGCGAGGACCAAGGGGAAAGGCGGCACTTGTGCATATATCGAGTGTCTCTTGAGAACACACGAACAAAAAACCGGCTTCCCGGCGAAGACTGGGCTTTACACTTCACCGCACCTCATCAACCCTGAAGAGAGAATTCGAATAAACTTTCGATCTTTGAACAAGAAGGTTTTTGCAAGATACGTCGCAGAGACTCATAGCGCTTTGCAGTCCTCTGGAATGAATTCCCAAGACGCACCTCGATATCTTCAATTACTTGCGCTAGCGTTCTTTCACGCCTTCATTAAAGAGAGGGTTGACGTGACAATATATGAAACTCATCAAGATGGTGAATATGACGCGACAAATGTCATATCGAAGCCTGTTGTGACGGCGATCACGTCAATTGATGAAGATCATATGCATCAACTTGGCTCGTCTCTCACGAATGTCGCCTGGCATAAGGCAGGAATCTTCAAAGCCGGCGCCCCTGCATTTTCGGCCTCGCAGCAGAATGCAGTAGCTACGATGCTTCAAAAAAGAGCAGCTGACAAAAAAGTTTCACTAGAATTCGTCGAGGTCTGCTCAGATCTTTCGGCTGACGCTTCACAGCTAAAGCCGAAGGTTCAGTTGCTAAAACTCTCTTTGACTCGTGCTGTCAGTAACAGTTTCTTACAGCAGAGAGCATCACAGGACAATGCTGAGCTCTCATCGCACGATATAATTCAAGGAGTAAAAGCATTCTCTTGACCTGAACGGTTTCAATCAATTTCGGATGGTAATCTCACATGGTTTCTCGATGGGGCACATAACAAAATCAGTCTCGAAAAGTGTGCGAAGTGATTCGCTCAATCGAGTTCTGAAATGAAGTGATATTTGACCGGCTTGCTTATATCTAATAAGATGCTAATACCGAACAGCTCTGTTGATCAAGTTCTCATTTTCGATCATCATTTTAGTCATCGAGATCAGGCCGCTCTCTTAGAATGCCTAGCTTGCTCTCTCTTACAGCATCACATATCGATACAGCACGTTGTTTTTACAACATGTTCATATACACGAAGCGCAAGCAATGGTCCGTGAATCTGACTATCAACAGAACAAGACTAATTTGAGTTCAGATTCGCAATTCTCCCTTCTTGATCACTACATGAAGCCTTGGGAGAGAACGTATCCGAGATCTAAAGTAGGGAAAATGCAAAGTATTGAGAGTGCTTTGAAGCTTGTGAAAGAGATTGAAGCACAAGGAAATGCTACGCATGTTTTGGTAACGGGAAGCTTACACGTGGTTGGTGAGGCCCTTCGCATCCTAGATTGTTAAGGGCAGAATGATTTCTTAATTACGCAAGAGAGAGGGTGAAGCTGGGATTATTCATTGGGTATCTCACGCCGGCGATGGTGAAGGAATTGTTAGAAAACTCAACCTTTGAGCTCTTGAAAAAACCAGGAGTTCATGAACCTACGGCTATATATGGGCAAATTGACGTCACAGTTCGTTTGCATCAGGCGATTTACATTCGAGCTCGATAAACCAGCTATTCCTCACACCAATATAATTCGTTCAGAAGAAATTCATCGCTGAATTCTTAGAAGCTGCTAATATGCGCTGCGTGAGATCGTCTTACTTGCATCGCTGACCTATCCGTGGACACGGTATCGCGACGAGTAATCAGTTGACGAAGAAAACTTCATCTCTTATTAGATATCGAGGACGCTGAAACCATGTATTCGAGGAAACGCTCACTATATAGGAATTATGAGCGACCTGAACTGCAAGCAATCTTCGTAGGAATGAGCTTTTAGGGGGGCTAGAGGTGTGAAATGGAAGAGAGGGCGCCTGAGATCGTGTAATGCGAAGCCCCATAACAAACTTACACGCCGCGATCTTTTATTTTTAATCTTGAAGGCTAAACACCATAAACTTTCCAGTACAGTGAAAATGACTGAGATACATCGACAGGCAACACGACTCGCAACGACTGCAAACCCTGGCACCAGAGTGGGCGCGAACAAATCAAAAATTCGATCACTGCAAGATACGCTCAACCCGTTACTACGGACGCTCAAACGCTCTCATGAGAAACAGCGCCTCGGTTCTCAATTGCCTGTTAACATCGATAGACTGTCGTTCTTGACACCTTCGGTAAAAAAAAAGATCAAAGTGAGTGAGGACTCGGTACAGAAATGCAGCCTTTGAGGTTCGTACGAAGTTGAAGCAGGCTGAGCCTTCGACAATCTCTCACGATCGTGAGCATTTCCTCGTTGCAGTCAAGGAGAAGAAATACAACGGTGAGAGCATGCTTGACGGGCTCAGATCAACCTCGAATAACAATGTTGTCAATCTTTTGAAAGTTTTTCACGACTTTCACCAGATTCTTGATGAACTTTTCTACATACACACAGAACTTCAGCTTTATTATGACGAATTGAATTGTGGCAACGTTTGGTTGAAAAGAGATGGCGCCGTTAAGCTGGCCAACGTTGGTGACGCCATGCTGAATGATGTAAAGATCAGCGAAAACGCTGAACGCAAGAATGTGTGTACGATGAGGTTTGTAATGAATGAATTGATGAAATCGAAGACCAGCCTACAAAATTCTGATTTAATCGTCTTGAAATACTCAGAAAACTGACTGAATAATTGGGAAATTCGGACATTTCTGAAAGCAACCCAGTTCTTAACGCTGAACAAGCTTAAAAAGGTACAAATCCCATTTCAAATTCGCCTGATTAATTCTCAATTAGCAAGCCGACTTTCTTTCGAGAGAGTCTATCTTTCGATGTTTAATTCCTCGTGTCTGTATGACGAAGCCCTCTGCCAAAAGAAAATGAAAGATTTTTGATTAATGTGCACTTTGCTAACATTTTATGATCGCTGCTGAACTTTTGGGAATATGACTTGAATTTGATGTACTCAGACTAGCTATCTAAATCTAAATTTCATTCTCTCTATGATGATCTGAGAACAGAGATTGCCTTTCTTTCCGTGGCTGAAATTCGAGTTTCAATAAGCTAACGTCATTATGAACCTGGTTCTGTATCAATTTTCGAACATCATTTCGAACGAACGATCTCGCAGAGACTAAAATTACGACGTTACATTTGAGTCTCATAAGACATCGAAATCAATTGCGAGATCAATGTGTCAATCATCAAACCATTCTTCGAATTCAGCGATGAGTGCTCTCAGTCACTGAGCAAGTCAACAGTGATCTTTTTGACAATGAGTGAGCACAACTTCAAGCGTAAAACACAGGCTGAACGTTCAGATCAATGTGTATGTCTCAATCGCTGTGAGCACGTCTAATGATTCTAGAAGACTTAATGATAATTGATGATACTGACGATAACAAGAGCGACACTAGTGATCATGATCGTTCTTCATCAAAGAAGCACAAAGAACTTATTGCTTCATTGAAAAAATTGACTCTTAAGCTCGTATTCAAATATTCTTTCGACCTAGTATTTAAACATCAGAGAAACATCGCGAGCTCTTATTGATCGAGTGAGATTGATGACAAAAGTTCAGATGAATGTAGAACGTGATTATTCAATCAAAAATTAAATTGCTGTCTGACATTCTACAGATGATTCAATCTTGATTTAGAATGAGAACATAAAAATCAATGATGAGAATATTTCTGTTAAGACGAAGAATAACAGATTTGAGATTGATACTGAAGACGCTCAGCTCAACGCATTCTGTTCAACAGAACAATCAAATACTCATTTTCATTTGAATTCTCATGCAATAATCGAGTATCTTGATCGCTCATGCTCTTCTAGCATCTCTTCACTCAAGATTCAAGAACGGCGAAGTGTTGAAAGAAATGATGACGACAGAAGATTGTCAGTAAAAGTCAATCTCATCAATGTTATTATCGTTAGCTCATCTGTTCTTGAGTGATCTCAGAGTCAAGATGATTCAGCACAAGTTGAGAAGCAGAAGTGAGTCATTCAAGAGATTGTTGACAAGAGACAGATGAGGTGAGAAACGAAATACAAAGTATGCTGAGAAAGTTCATGACTGCTGTGAAGTGATTTAGAAAATGCACGAAGATTGTTACGAAAGTTTGAGACAAAAAGTCAATCACAGCATGAACACAAACGAGACAGATTGACTCGAACAGACAATAATCAATGACTGTTCATACATCTATTCACTATTGCATATCAGATTCGTGTTCGATCACATTTTTATATCAAGCAAGAACGCAGTCTATTTGCTGTTGAAGACTCAGCTGCAGCGCGAAATGAGATGAAGAAATTGATTTGCAAAATTGATTGATGATTAAATGAAGAACAGAAAAGCAAGCGAAGACGTATGCAACTGATGCGTTGTAGAAGTAGTTATCTAGAGAGCACGAAACTGAGATAAGAGTCTCATGCAGATCTTTACATACAGTTTATCGAAAGCTCTTTCTCACTAGCACTCTTCGAGATTGACGCATGTGACTTCATCTCATTCATGACTTTGATGACAATCAGTAAGAAAGTGGAAAGAAGAGATTACAAGAACGCATTTCAAGATCTGTTGACTCTTCTAAAGTCTGCGTCTACTGCATATTGAATTAAAATGACACAACAAAGAATGAGAAAAGAATTGATTGTTATTGCTTCTCATACTAATCGTCTAGAAAGACTTTCAAAACCGCTGTCAATCATATTTTCAGAAGAGAACTTTCACGCTCGTCATCTCAGAAGTTTTAACGCTGTTTGCTCTCTACTGATTCAATGTTGACTTATTCTAGCTGCACAAGCATCATCTTGCACTGTCTCAGAAGAGTTCTTCTGAGCAACATTACTCAGAAGAGTTTGAATTACAGATGACGAGGCACTAGAGACACTTACCTCACTGCTTGAGTCACAAGCGTAATCATGATACATCGTATCAAATTGAAGCGACGTGTCAGAATTAGATTCTTCAAGCAGGCTGAAGACTTTTAAACATGTTGCAGATACATAACTGTATTTATCAGCTCATTTATCTTTAGTTTTGACACAAGAATGTGTGTACATGCAAGATTAACTCAATATGATCAATGATGTACAAAGTTACATCTAAGAGTTCATACTGCTATATTTACTTAACTCAGACGTTGAGATCTGCTTAACTCAATGTCTACGCTTAAACATTTTCTCTCTTCAGCTTTGCAGCAATTTTGACGTTGTCGAGAAATAGAGTACAGGTGCGGTATAGAGAGCTTCGGAATCAACAGGGTGAGCAAACAATGAACACGTGCAATGATCGCTCTAGTAGGTAGGTAGATCTAGGAGATAGGCTAGATACAGATAGATAGATAGATAGATATGCCTCGATGTGAAAGAGTGAGTGCTCGTGTAGAAAAGAGGTAAAAGGTGGTGGGTAAAAAGGTGAAGAAGAAGAAAACTTCGCTCGGGAAACCTCTATAAATGATAGTCAATATCCCCGTGGACCCTGAAGGTGTGGCTCAATAGCTCTGCTCGGGAAACCCCTATCAGTAGTAGCTAATATCCTCATGAATCCTGAAGGTGCGGCTGAGCCATGCTCGGGAAACCCCTACCAATAGTAGCCAATGTCCCCATGGACCCTGAAGGTGCGGCCGGATCAATGCTGTTCCATGAGCCATCAAGAGGTGAGGCTTCGCCCCACGACATTCTTCCCCCATCCATTTAATGCTCGTCCCTTGAGCATCAATCTGACCCTTCGATGTTACCAGCTAGCTGAAGTCGAAAGCGAAAGCGAAAGCGAAAGCGAAAGCGAAAGACGAAGAAATTCGAGCAAAGTGACATGAAGAAGCGAACATGTTGAATAGCTAGTAGGGCGGTAGCTAAATGACGAGGTATTCGAGGGCGAAGGCGAAGGTAATGACTAGCCAGTAGGTCGATAGCTAGAGGGCGATATTTCCTAGTGCGAAGGCGAAGCTTTGAACATGACTAGCTAGTAGGTCGATAGCTAGAGGGCGATATTTCCTAGTGCGAAGGCGAAGCTTTGAACATGACGAAAATGAGTAGGGCCATCAAAGATCTAACCCTAATCAATACGAGGTAGTAGATGAGCTATTCTGCCACTAAACCGACGAGATATTGAGGGCGACGAGGTGTTTGGGTAGCCGCATGGTCTTACGAGGTAGTAGATGAGCTACTCTGCCACTGAATATCCGACTGTACGGTCGAATGCGAAGAGCGAAGATGAGGCATAGATGGGGGCGGCGAGGTGTTCAGGTAGCCGCATGGTCTTACGAGATAGTAGATGAGCTACTCTGTCACTGAATATCCGGCTGTACGGCCGAAAGACGAGGTATATGAGGGCGGCGAGGTGTAGGTAGCCGCATGGTCTTATAAGTAGTAGGTGAGCTACTCTGCCACTGAATATCCGGTAGTACAGTCCCTTATTTCCTTATTTCTTATTTCCTTATTTTCCTTACGGAACCATTTTCTTCCTTATTCCTTATATATCAAAGATGAAAATAAAACCGAGCAATGCTAGGGTTCGAACACATGATCTTCGCATTTGACAGGCCTGGGCCTGTGAAATTCTGATTGGCTAGACCTATCGGATTCAGGAAGATAGTTTTGCCTTTGACCTTTGAAGAAATCGCTTTTAGAGAGCGCGATGAGGGAGCTTTGATAGGGGGTGAAACCGAGGTTTCGGCAGAAAAGCGGTATGTGGGCCCGAGGAAGACGCGTTGCCTTTGGCCCTGCGACGCGTGTCCTTCTTCGCTGAGCCTATGAAACATGACATATAAATCCTCCACGGATAAACACGGCTTAATAGATGAGTCACGAGGGAAGTCATGAGACGAGAGGCTTCGAGACGAGCCACTAGGGGGGGTTCTTGCAGGTGAGCCACGAGGTGAGGGGATAGATGAATCACGAGGGGGGGTTCGAGCAGGTGACCTTGCCGGGGAAACGGGGGTATTTCGGGTGGGCGCTCGGCGAGAATCCCGAGCTGGTGAGTAGCGAGGTGAGCTACGAGGTGAGTCATGAGGTGAGCCATGAGGGGGGGTTCGAGCAGATGACCTTGACGGGGAAACGGGGGTATTTCGGGTGGGCGTTCGGCGAGAATCCCGAGCTGGTGAGTAGCGAGGTGAGCTACGAGGTGAGTCATGAGAGGAGAAGGTACGCGGCGGGGAACGAGGCGGAGAAACAGAGGGCCTTTGCATGGGTTTTCGGTGTAAATTCCTAGCATCCCGAGCAGACGAAGCAGGCGAGATAGAGGCCGAAGTGGGAACCGAAGAGGCTGGAGAAAGAGGAGCGATTTGGGTGAAGAATCGCTGCAAATCCCGAGCAGATGACGAGCGAAGGGACGAGCTTGCAGATGACGAAGCCGGGGACCTAGACGGGGATCGAGAGGGAGAAACGGTGGGCTTCCGGGCTGACAACTGAGCTAATTCCCGAGTATCTCGAGCAGGCGAAGCAGACGAAATAGACGAAGCAGACGAAGCAGATGTAGAAGCAAAACGAGCTTTCTCTTGAGCATGAGCTTTCTCTAGAGCACGAGCTTCCTCTTTAGCCTGAGCTTCCTCTTGATCTATCTCTTTCTGAGCTTGAGCTTCGTTCTTTTCAGCCGCATCACACATAGCCTTTATACTTTCGTATAGTTGAGCCCTCTGCTCCTTTGATATTTCCTCCCACTCTTCAAGTATGGGCCTTAATGTCTGAGCAATATGTCGATTTTCCGGATCAAACGCCTGCAGCAGCTGTTTTCTAGCCTTCGAAGAAAAGATTATCAGCTGGCCCAAGCTGACCGATGCGTTCATATTCAGCTCGTTCAAGCTGTTCATCGATGCGTTCATTGTTGCAGAGGTGAACGTGTCGCTTCCTGTTGTTCCGTCACTGCCCTACTCAGTATCATGAAAATGATAGCCCCGCCTTCGGCTTCAATGTCGAGGAATAGAGTACAGGTGCGGTATAGGGAGCTTCGGAATCAACAGGGTGAGCAAACAACGAACACGTGCAATGATCGCTCTAGTAGGTAGGTAGATCTAGGAGATAGGCTAGATACAGATAGATAGATAGATAGATATGCCTCGATGTGAAAGAGTGAGTGCTCGTGTAGAAAAGAGGTAAAAGGTGGTGGGTAAAAAGGTGAAGAAGAAGAAAACTTCGCTCGGGAAACCCCTATAAATGGTAGCCAATATCCCCGTGAACCCTGAAGGTGTGGCTCAATAGCTCTGCTCGGGAAACCCCTATCAGTAGTAGCTAATATCCTCATGAATTCTGAAGGTGCGACTGAGCCATGCTCGGGAAACCCCTACCAATAGTAGCCAATGTCCCCATGGACCCTGAAGGTGCGGCCGGATCAATGCTGTTTCATGAGCCATCAAGAGGTGAGACTTCGCCCCACGACAGCGTGATGAGACGAGCATCGTTCAGTAAGAGTTCATTGTTTACGAAGAGATGATAAATAAAAACTGAAGAGAACTTTTCAAAGACTACATGCTGTATCAGTAAGATATAGTACTGCAAGTCTTAGAACTCAATGCACAGCTTGTGACACAGCGAGAGCATTCTTCAATATCTTTCAGACGTTGTGTGAACATCACTATTGTCACAAGTGCTTACATACTCTTTTCAAGTTGTTAACAATCGATGAAACTCTATTTTCATCTTGATATTGTCGTCAACAGATTTCTTTGATGTCTGTTGAGCTGTATTTGAGCTTCAAATTGATTCATGCATTCAAGCAGAAGAGCATTGAGTTCAGAACTTTCAATAGAACTTACTGTTCTCAGTCAGCATGCTCATTTTTTATCGCTTTAGAAAACATTATTGATGAACGAGTAATCTGCACAGTCTGCGACACATTCACTTGTACTATCTGCAAGAGTAACTCTCACAACAATGATTGTTCTAAGAATACTGCAACTCAACAAGTACTCGATGTTGATATATGAAAGTCAGAAGAAGTATGTGCATGTGTATATATTGATTGAACTACTCTAGAAAGTAAAAACTACAAAGAAAGAAAGAAGGTGAAAATTTTGACTTTTGCGCTCTATAGAGCTAAGCGAGATTGTCAATCACATAAAGTGAATTCATCTACAAAGATATTGTTGAAGTCACTGCTAAACTACAACAGTACGATTTGCGTTCTTTTCTGCTTTAAAAGCTTCTTGTTATCATTTCATCTCTTAGAATTTTACATGAGACAAGAAAGAGCAGAACGAGTAGTATGTGCAGAAGAAAAACACTTTGTCTTTGAAAGAAAAAAGCACACGACATCGTAAGCTAATAGTACATAATAGAACTATTATATCTCTTTGCTTCGCAGAGCATTCTGCAATTGATGAATTTGAAATCTGATACTGTAATGATGCTTTCTTTACAGACTCTCTTGAACTTTCTTTATACATTTTAAATGACTATCAGTAGCGCAGCAAGTCTCTTTAAAAAATTTAACATTTTCTCTTTTGCATGATCTGCATGATTTTATTCATCTCAATCAGCTTCTTAATAAACTTGTTCAACGTTTTGAAGAGCAGAATAAATTCAAGTCATGTCAATCATGTTGATTCTTCTCTTTAAATAATTGATGATGAATTTTTCTTCATTAAATTTTGCACAGTCACTTTCAATCATTTATTCATTAACATTCTTGTATTGTCAAACTGCTTCTAACGTAACGACTTCTTTATCACTTTCTTAATTGACACGTAAATTAATTTCTTTGACAAAACAAACTTTTCAATCTCTTTTATGTTCTTGATTAAATTTGTCTTGATGACTGCAATTCTTAAATCTACGACTTTGATGTAAAAAAGTTTAAGCTTGAGTCAACATGTATCTGAAATTATTACTATAGCGAATTTGAAAGTGTTGTAAATAACTTGAAATAAGATTATGCAGCTGCTCTTCACAAACATCTGATTTACAATCATGTCTTTGAGAAATTTTAGCAGCAGAGAAAGAAAAGTTTGCGTCATTGTAATGTAAGATCAGACGTTGAGATTAAACGTTTTCTTCGTCTCGACAATGCTGACATCAATCATAAGCATGAGAAACGTCATGTTTGCATTGTTGATCAAGATTTTGAGACTGAACAATTTGCTGACGCAGACTGTGATACAGAATTCTGATTGCACGTCAAGAGTGAGAATTTCAATGTTGAGAGATCTGAGTTAAGACATTTTGATGAAATTGCAAGCGACTGCGTAAACGTGCACATCAACTTCGTGAAAGACTACTGCAAGAGCAACGTTGATATCATTATTTGAGCAGTCAATGATGAGAACTGTTAGCTTGAAAATAAACATTTTCTTTTGAGAACGAGTGAGAAAGAAGTATTTGAAGAATGTCGTGAAAAATACGCAGTGATACAAATAAATGTAGTATCAAGTAAAACAAGAAATTTGAAACATGCTACGTTCAATGTCAAGACTTTGTGTTATCAACTTATCAAGCAGTCAAGACAGTTATGTATCAACAATTTGATCATTGCTTATCATGCTGAAAGAGATTTACTTGAGCGACAGAAGAGAAAATGTGAGATGCATGATAAACATGTAAAGTGAATACAAAAGAAAGAAAGATGTAATTCTGCGTGATAATCAGTCACAGATGATATGTTAAATTCTGTGTCATAAAATGTCATCTGCTTATAAATCATACTTGAAACTTTTGAATGTTAGACGCTTTTGAAGTCAAGCGTACTTGAGTTTACATATTGCATTATTCTCTCAATTATTGAGCAATGATGTATATTGCTACATGTGAATGCAGAAAAATCTTGTTGTTTTTGCTCTCAGTCTCTTTGTCTTTCATGAATACAGCATACAAGATAACACAAGTGTTCTTCAGCAAGTGATTAAAGATTTATGTTAAGTGTTTTAAATCATATATAATACAATATGATTATAGCTAGTGAAACTAAGATGTGATATAATATTGTTGAAGATTTGAAATGCTTCATCATTCTCATTTACTATCAGCGAAATGCGTTGTTCTTAAATCTTATTCAATGTTTCTTACACACTTTGCTTTGATTTTTAGACTGCAATAGATCAAAGCAATGCTATTCAAGATCTCATCTTCACACGCAGTTCAAAACTTCTCTTGACTGACATGAAAATGATCATTTCGCTGTTCACGTTTATATTTCTCTCATGAATTGTGTCATACAATTTCAGCATTCATTCTTTCTGACTGTGATATAAATTATATTTGTTGAGTATTGTGACTAGTATGATGTTGATTTCACAACATGCAAAGTTCATGCTACGACAAAACAGATTAGAGAGTATGATATATGAGAAAAAGATTGAGAATCTTACTTGATGCAGTTTCTTAATTCTTGAGAAAATGCAATAAAGAATTGACTGAGCTTGAGATTATTGATTTATCTTTGTGAATAATATTTATAGAAATTCTTGAAAATGTCAAAATTGATGTGAATGATGTACATTGACATGCTTGTAAAAGTGTCTGATGAAATCATGTAAGTTGTGTTGCAACGCTTATTATGATACATGATATTTACTTCAAAAAAGATGTAAGACATGCAAGATAAAATGTTTAAATGAAGATGAAGAATTTCTTGAATATAGATGTTGAAGTAGAAAAGATTCTTGACTTTTAAATACGATGAAACTCTGTTCTTGTCAAGAATAATTATTATGAACTCATTTTTTACTTTTTGAAAATCTTGAGAATGAGCAAAAAGCTCAAACATTGTAGCACTGAGCATGTATGCTGTATTTTTAAGCATCAGCATCACTTAGTCTCAACGACTTGAATGAGAATCTTCTATCAATTGTGCTCTCGTCAACAATTTCAATTAATTGAGCATCATGAATCATGTTACGATCCTAGCTACGCACCTATGTTGGTAGCTATGTTGGTGGCTATGTTGATGACTATCGCCGGCCGCTCGCCGCTAGGCTATAGGGTTGTTCCGAGGCCAACCCTATTCAGGGTTAGCTTATGTTCTCCTGAGTCATATAGATAGCCGGCTCTTCCCTTCTAGATACTTTCCTTCCTTAGCATTTATATACTCGTTACATTACACCCATATGACTCGCTCTATGCTGGCCCCTAACAAATCATTCTGACATCAATCTTTTCTTCTGTCAAAAGAAAGCTGCTTAAGATTTCTTCAAAAATTGTAGTCTTAATTTCTTCTGAATTCAATGAATTTCTGATTTTGCAAACTCTGTTTATTCATCACTATTGCACATTAGCAACACTGAACTTAAAATATTGAATAAATTATAAAAGTTCACGCTATTATTTAATGTACATTCACTATAAGCTTTGACTTAAATACGAACATTGAAACTTCTTTCACTGATGTGTTTGAAGATAGTCATTTTTTCACGTAAGATTTAAGAGTGCTTTTGCTGAATCTTTAAAAGAAGACATTTTCTTGCAAATGAATTTAATTAAACTGATCATTGAGTCAAGTTTTGAGTTAACATTTTGAATTCAACTTGATTCAAAGTTAAGTTACTTGTATTTTTAACTTAACTTGAGTTGAATTGAGCATATTTTAAGCTTGACGTGACTTGATTCAACTAGAAATTGAGTTAATTCAATTCAACTTATCAAGAACTTGAACTTAATATCAAGAATGTTAAGAAAATAAATTTTTTCACTTGCATTATCTTTTTGCATTATCTTTTTGCATTATCTTTTTGCATTATTTTGAAGAATGTTTGATAAAAAGTCATGATGAGAAGTCACGATGAAAATCATGAAGACTGTTTGATAAAGAGATTTGATAGAGAGATTTGATAGAAAGATTTGATAGAAAGATTTGATAGAAAGATTTGATAGAAAGTCATAATAAGCAGTCATAATGAGAATCATGAAGACTGTTTGATAGAAAGATTTGATAAAAAGATTTGATAAAGAGATTTGATAGAAATTTATAATGAAAAGTCATGAAGACTGTTCAATTAAGTTATTTACTTCTATTTATTTACTTCTTGTCGAGTTGAGTTAAGTTGTTGAATTAAGTTGTTGAGTTCAGCTTTTCAACTTAACTCAAGTTCTTGAGTTCAACTTTTCAACTTAACGCAACTTGAATTCAAAAATCTTTTAACTTGACTTAATCTTTTTCAAATCAAATACTCAATCTGAACTTAAATACTGTTACGAGCGTATCAAGACTGAACAAGGCTGAAGTTCTAATCAATTCGCAGTGAACGTTAGCGAGTTCTTTGCGTAATGATTAGAACTAATCAACGAGCTAGTCAGGTTTGACTCAGATATGACTCAGTTATGACTCAGATATGACTCAATACTCTTCTTCTTTCTCAACACTCTTTTCTTTCATCAACATCTTGTTCATCTACATTACATTCTTTTCATGTCACAAACACATTTCTTTCGAGCCTAGCGCAGTCATTGAACATTACATAAATAGAAGCTTTTGTATCAATCTTCTTCTGTATTCTTAATATTCAGTTATAGCTATCTCTAAAGATCAAGCACTATCAACTCTGATCTTCATTGATTGTATCATTTAGGCACGATTCTGACATTATATTAAGAATTCATTAATCACACGATACTGATCTCATTACTCATTCAACATACTCGTCTAGACAGAACGAGTCTAAAGAAATTTATTTATCTGATGATCAACAATAATCGAAAAATAGAACAACACTAGAGAGTTGAATAGAATCAACGACGAGACTGTTTGAATTGCTAGACTACTTATCGCTCATTAAGTATGCAAAGTTCATTCAATTATGAGAATCATGATAAAGAATCTTCGTGAATTGCTCAAGAATCAAATCGATCGATAAATTCAACGATAAAGAACCTTCGTTGTTTGCTAGAGAATCAATCAAACCAATCAATAAACAAATCTCATCTTCTTTGTTGAAGATTAAACATCATTCTATACATCTTTCTTTTTCAAATCGTCGAACATCATCATTCGTTTGACTCTCTTTCAAACAAATCTCATCATGTCTAGTCGTTTATCTACTGAAAAGCGTTTCGAAGAATTTCGAAATCGTTTCTCTCAAATCTCTGATGCTGATTCATCGAAATCACGAACGAAATCATCAAGTGCTGCATCATTCATTCATGAAGATGACGAATTATTCGCTGAAACGATAATACTCTTCATGTTTTATGAAATCTGAAAAAATCAAAGTCTAGTTCTTGATGAAGAAACAGATCGACTCTACGAGTTAAATAAACAACAAGAAGACGAAATCAAAGAGTTGAAGACTAGATTTCAAGCTAAAGAAAACACTTCTTCTGATTTCATCTACTCTGAGCGTTCTAGATCTCAAAAAATATCTGATTCTTCGCTATTTACTGATGAAAAGAACTCTATTTGAAAGAACTAATACGGAAAAATTCAGAATAAACTAGAGATCAACGTCGATCTCTTTTCTAATGAATGATTCAAATTGAGCTATGTACATTCTAGATTATTCGATGACGCAGCTGAGATCACTCAGTCTAGACGCGAACGTGACTGTGTCAATCTTTATAGAATCGTCGATGATCTTTTGAAAGAGTTAGCTCAGTTGTTCAATGATTTGAATAAGAAAGTCAACTTTCGTAGAGAATACTACAACTTGATTCAAGAATTCAAGAAATTCAGTGAATTTTATACTCAGTTTCAACGTCTATCTTTCTATCTAGACTATCACGAGAAGTAACTGATCGCTGATTTGAAAGATAAAATTCATTCTCGTCTTTGATTCGTTTGAGTAGATCAACTAGTTCAATCTGACTCTTTAAAGAAAATTCGTTTCTACCTGATTCATTTGAATAATAATCAGCGAGTCATTCGAGAGATCAAGAACAAGATCAAACGCGTCAATGATCTTTCTAAGACTATCTTTCATAGATCGACTGTTGTCACTCAGTCAGTCAATCATGCGAAGTCTGATCAGCTAAAGTCGCGCGACGCGATTTTAACTAACGTCAAAAAAGCAGATATTTTAGTTGAAAGCTGTTTCATATGTCATAAATCAGGTCATAGCTCTAAAGAATGTCTCGACCGTTCTACTAGAATCAATGCAGTGAACAATGAATATGATCGCTTCGATTTCGATTCGAATTTCGATTCAAAAAACTAGTCATTTCTTCAAAAGTCATTGAAGAGATAGAGATTATATCTTTGTGCAAACTAGATGAAATTCTATCGAAAGAAAATTACTTTGAAAAGTCGTTTCTAATTGACGCTCATCTCATTTTTCAGAATCGATCTTTCAATCTTCGTTCTCTAATAGACAGTGATTCAGTCATTTACACGATCATACATTCTAATCTAGTCGATAAAGTATGTGAGAAACTGGGAATTCAATCTATATCACTGGCAAAAGAGAAGTTAATAAGAGATTATGACGAAAAGATATCTAAGAAGATCATCACTCATAAAATTCTACTCAATCTCATCATTGAAAGTCATAAGAAATTGACTGTATCAATGTTGATAGCTGATATCAATCATCATGAAGTCATATTGAGTAAGTTCTGAATGAACAAAAACGAAATATTACTGAATATGCAAAACGACGTCATTGTTTTTTTGAATCAATTGAATACTTCTATTTCGATTTTTTCGATTTTTCTCAATTCAAAGCACTCAAGTTGATTGTGATCATCTTTGTTCTCTTCAATCATTCAGACTAAGATCTTTATGATGCTCAAATGACTCGTTCGAGAAGAGTCATTCTTGATTCAAAGCATAAACGCAGCTTCGTTCAAGACACTGTTGAATCGTTCAAAGAGAGACAAGATCAAGATCTTTGCTCTATTCATGATAAACATCAATAAAGAAATCGCGTACAATACTCAGTGCGATTTGAATGCTCTAAACATCTCTTCAATCAATGAAACGACTCAGAATTTGAAAGATATTAAAGCGAAGCTGTCATCGAAATATCATAAGTTTTTAAATGTTTTTGATCGAGCTCAATTGAATAAACTACTCTTTCATCGCTTCTACGATCATAAAATTGAACTCATCAATGATTCAACGCTTTTTTGCTGTTGATTCTATTGAATGTCTTCTGTCAAACTTCTGAAAGTAAAGAAGTACTTAAACGAGAATCTGTCGAAGAAATTCATCACTTCTAGTCAGACTCTCTATTTCTTTCTCGTTCTATTCGCTCTCAAAGCAAATGAAGATCTTTGATTTTGCGTAAACTATCGAAAGCTAAATGTCATTTTCAAAAGAAATAGATACTCTCTATCGTTGATAGACGAGATCATTGATAAAATAGTGAGTTGCAAGCATCTGACTAGATTGAACATCATATCAGCGTTCAACAAACTTTGAATGCATCTTGATAGCGAGAATTACATCACTTTTATCACTGCTTTAGAAGCATATAAATACAAGATGCTATCATTCAAACTGACTAATGAATCGATTTTCTTTCGGCAATATATGAATGACGTTCTATGAAACTTTCTGAACGACTTTTGTCAAGTCTATCTAGATGACATTCTCATCTATAGCAAAATAAGAAAGAAACATAAAGATCACATCAAACTAGTATTGTGTTGACTACGCGAAGCTGAACTGCAAATGAATATTCGAAAGTGCGAATTCGATGTAGAAGAGACTGTCTTTCTAGAAGTCATCATATCAGAACTAAACCTTCGTATGAATTCTAGTAAAGTGACAGTCATAGTCAGCTGAATCACTTCAATCAATCTAAAAGAAATTCAGAGCTTCGTGAGATTTGTTAACTTCTATCATCGTTTCATTAAGAACTTCTCGAAGCTAGTCAAATCATTTACTCAGCTGACTAGAAAGAACACGTCTTTTGTTTGAAACGAGATTTGTGTTCAAGTCTTTGACAATCAAAAGAAACAAGTCAGCTCGATCTCAGTACTTCGTCACTTTGATCTCAAACGACAAGCTATTCTGAAGATTGATGCTTCAAACTATGTAAAAGATGAAATACTATCTCAGTACAATGACGAGAGAGTTCTTCATTCGATGATCTTCTACAGCAAAAGCATGATTCTCATTGAAATCAATTATCACATCTATGACAAGAAATTGCTAGTCATTATTCAATGTTTCGAACACTGATGACTCGAGCTGAAATGCATTGAACTATTCATTCAGATGTTCATCGATCATCAGACTTTGAAGATCTTCATGAAAAACAAACAGTTGAGTCGACGACAAGTTAACTATCTGAACATTCTATCGAAGTTCAACTTTCAGATCATCTTTAGATCAGGCAAAATGAACACTAAAGTCAATGCTCTAATCAGAATGTCTCTAGCGAACGTCTCTGAATCAGCTCAGTGTCTTGAAGATTGTTTTCAAACTATTCTGATCTTCGATAGAATTAATGTTCTACTTATTGAATCGAAAGCAAATTTCTATCAACGAGTATGAATGATTAATCAAACAGATGAGCTCTGCAGCGAATATAGACAAGCTATGAATGAAACAAGCTCAAATTTCATATCACTAAACTGAAGAATTGCGAAATCATTGACGACGTTCTATTTAGAAAAGATCTACTGTGAGTCTCTGAGAACATGCACACGAAATTACTACAAGAAGTGCATGATCAATCTTCAATCTTTCACTTCGACAATAGACGAATCATCGATCTAGTTCAGCGTTTCTACTATTGATCAGATCATCAAGCTACTATTCGATGATACATTCGAAACTATCATGCTTGTCAGCGAAGCAAAGTCTCTAGAAATAGCATCAATGAACTTCATCATTCTCTTTCGATTTCACAGAAACGCTGAAAAGATATAGCTATGAACTTCATCACTGAACTATCTCTGTCAGAAGACTATAACGTCATTTGCACAATCATATGTCATCTTATCAAAGAACGTCACTATGTTCTCTGTCATTGAAAAGACGATGACATATCAGTTGAAGAAACAATTTGAATCATGCTATGAAACGTCTATCGACTGCATGATCTACTCAGTTCTATTGTTTCAGACAGAGACTCTCAATTCATATCGACTATGTGAAAAAGTCTTTGTAAGCGACTGAGAATCACAGCTAGTCTATTCACAGTCTATCATTCTGAGATTGACGATCAATCGAAACGAGTCAATCAAGACGTCGAACGCGAACTTAGAATCTACTGCAATTACATGCAAGATGACTGAGTCAAATAAATATCTATGATGAAATTCAGTGACAATTCAAATATCTTCTCGATCTCTTCAATAATTTCTTTCTACTTCAATAAGAGATTTCACTCTCGAATAAGTTTTGATTCAGATTCGACTGACTATGAAACAACTCGTGAACGTCTTGAATCTAGAAAAGTCGATGATATTGTCATTCAAATGAAAGAGTTACTGAACTTCGATTATCAACAATTGAAAAAGACGAAGCTGATCATTGAAGTTCAGATCAATAAACATAGACAAGACGTCACATATGAAGTAAATGACTGAGTTTGACTATCTTTCAGAAACGTCAAGACAACGAGACTCTGCAAAGATTTGAAAGACAAACAGCTAGATCTTTATCAAATTACTGTCAAAGTGAGTATCTTCTATCATCTTCGTCTATCAGTCAGCATGAAGCATCTGCATTCGATATTCAGCTCGAAACTACTGCAATCATATTCAGAAGATTCTCTATCAGAACAGCATTCAGAATCACTCAGATCAATCACTATCAAAGACGATGAACACTGAAAGATAGACAATATATTGAACTTCAAACGCTATCAAGGTCGAATACAATACAAAGTCAAATGAACAGATCTAGATAGAAACGACGAATGATACTATGTCGATAAAGAAAAATTCAATGACTCAGAAGAAGTTTTGAATGAATTTCATAAGCTATATTCAAACAAACCGCGCTAAATATCGAAATAACTATCAACAAAAGCGAGCAAATGAACTACATTCATACGAACATGAATTTTCGAAGAAAGAGATAATGTTACGAGCGTATCAAGACTGAACAAGGCTGAAGCTTTAATCAATTCGCAGTGAACGCTAGCGAGTTCTCTGCGTAATGATTAGAGCTAATCAACGAGCTAGTCAGATTTGACTCAGATATGACTCAACACTCTTCTTCTTTTCTAGACTGATCGTCAAGTTGAGTTTCGATATCAATCTTCTGATTCGACTCGAGTACTCGATATCAATCTTCTGACTCGACTCGAATACTCGATTTCAACATTCTGACTCGATCTGATATCGATTTCGAGTCGATACTCGATTCAAGTTCTCGACTCGACTCGTCAAGAAATCGAAAATGACGTCAAGAGAGTTAAATATAGAAATTTTTCTGGTTTTTCGCCTTTGCATTACCTTTTTGCATTACCTTTTTGATAGAAAGTCATAAAGGGAAACATAAAGAGAAACATAAAGAGAAACATAAAGAAGAACATGAAGATCGTTTGATAGAGAGCTTTGATAGAAGACTATGATAGAGAGCTATGGTAGAAAGCTATGATAAAGAGTCATGAAGAGAAGTCATGAAGAGAAGTCATGAAGAGAAGTCATGAAGAGAAGCTATGATAGAAAAACATGAAGGCTATTTGATAGAGAGTCATGGTAGAAAGTCATAATAGAGAGTCATAATAGAATATCTATCTATCTATCTTTATGTCTTGACGAGCCGAATCGGGAATTTCGGGTCGATACTCAATTTCAACCCTCTGACTCGACTCGAATACTCAAGTCAAACATCTCAATTCGACTCGACCTCGATGACTCGACTCGACGCGATCAGTCTATTCTTCCCCAACATTCTTTTCTTTCATCAACATCTTGTTCATCTACATTACATTCTTTTCATGTCACAAACACGTCACTGAACATTACATAAATAGAAGCTTTTGTATCAATCTTCTTCTGTATTCTTAATATTCAGTTATAGCTATCTCTAAAGATCAAGCACTATCAATTCTGATCTTCATTGATTGTATCATCTAGACATGATTCTGACAAATACTTAACTTAACGTAATTAATCTAAATTCAATTACTTTGAAACAGACAGAGAAATAAAATTATGCAGCGAAATGAAAGTGAAAGCTTTTGTCTCTTGCTTTTTCAACATTTTAAACAAATTATCAATCATTAATCAAAGAGCTTACGTTGATGCATTATTGATTAGCTTCATAACTATCAAAAAGTGATCAAAAACGTGAGTAAGATTGAAATACTTTTCAATTGAATTGAAATACATCATGTCTTAATCATTCTCATCAAGAAAGTGAAAACAGTCATTAAAAGCATATGTAATGATTATGTTTCTTGCATACGTTTTAAAAACTGTGTGCAGATACAAAATCTTATCATTCTTTGAACTCACTTTACTTCATTATAAAAGCATCTTTTTCAAATGCTTCTTGATAATAAACTCAACTTTATAAATGCTAACATTGAAGAAGAATTCGTTGATGCTGTTTCAATGCATATGATGTATATCATGATTTATCATGATTTATTATAACAATGATTGAATTTGAAATTAACGAAAGTAAATCATAAGCTCTGAACAAGATTTTTGACATGTTCAATATTTACTTTCTGATCTTTGTTCAACAAACAAAAGCTTGTTTATCTTTCTTTCTGCAGTTGAATCCAGCATATTAATGAAGTCTGAATTATTAAAGTGAACTTCATTTGAATTGATGCATATGATTGAATCTTGAAATGTTTATGTCAGCTACTTCAAACTTCAACAATCAATAATAGTTACATATGTTATATTCTTTATGCATTTCGTTCATTTGTTGAAAATACTTGTCATTTAGAAAGATTTCATAATATATTTTGTATCAATATATTATTGTTAAACAGCATTAGTTGCAATGTTTTTACAAAATTTGATCTCATGTCAATCATGAATTAAATCTTCTTATCAAACAACTTTAAGTCTGAAATTCTTGAAAGTGAATGCAATGTTACTGAATTCTTCAAGTTAATTTCATGAAAAGATAAATGAGATTCAACTGCATCACATATCTTAATATAGTGCAAGACAAATGCTTTAAATAAAGATTTCTATAATCAGAAAATAGATTCATTAATGTTCTCAATCTTGAAACTCATATTAATGAGTTGTTGCTGAGCTTTTCAGTCAGTTATTTAATAACACGTTTATGATAAACATTGATTTTGAAAAATATCTTCAATAATGATGTTCAGAAGAAAAAAAGTTTGTAACGTTAAATGCAAGTAGTTTTCATAAAACATTCTTTCTATAACTTTGAATATATGAATCAGTATTTCTGAAGATCATGAACAGATAGTAATCATTGATCATCTGTTTAAATGATTAACAATAGTTAATTATGCTAACGTTTCTGCATCATCAGTCTGAGAAGTGAGATTCTTTTATCAATTTATTCAGAATGATGACAATGTCAAAAAATTTATCAGACGTCATGCAAAACTTATGTTGCTCATCACACTTTAACTTTGTCACATTGCAGATAAGCATGTCTCTTGACATCATTTCACTTGAATCTTAAGAAATGTTTATTCATCTTTTACATGCAATAACATATGCTTGAGAAAACAGTGAATTTAGAATTCAAGATTGATCAGTCACTTGAGACAGTATAGAAGCAGCGAACAACAATCTGTCTTGAAAGTTTAAGTCAATGAAGAGTCAGCTTTGACATTGAAGAGAACAGAAAATTCAATGAAACTTGAGTTTTTGAGTGTTTACATAACACACAGTCAGACTATATAAATATAAAGAAGCATTGATATTGAGAGCATTTAACTATGTTGTAATTTAATGACTGCTAAACAAGTCATCACAAGAAAGATTCAACATCATCTCATGAATTTGATGAATGCATGATATTCATTCAAGATTCTCATCTGTTGTTTAAATTAAGTTCATCATTGCAACTATTACATCACGTTGAGATATTTCTCATTGATGCTCACAAATCTCTGTTTTCAACTTCGTCTGTCTGTCAGAGCTGAGTGAAGAAGCGTTGTTAATGTTGATAAGTAATGATCAAGTTTATTTTCATCTTAGAAATGATTGTTTGATTGCTTGATTCTATCATGTCATCTTTGCTGCAATGTTATTTCATAAGCAAGATCTGAAGAAATTCAGCACATTATCAGTGAACTCAGAGAAATACTGCTTAATAATCTGACAAGAAATGCAATATAAATATTATTACATTCATCATCATTTTTGACTTTCTCATGAGCTTAAATCTCTGTGAGATTTCATAGCATTCAATGATGTATACAACATTAAACTATTTCATCTGCATTATGACAGCTGACTTACTTGTTACTTCTCTTGCAGTCTTTGCTGAGAAGTATAAAAATCATGCATTCAATTGTCATTACTTGTTAGAAGATTCTCACTGATTTACAGAGAAGAAATGAAGTTAGTTGAACAAAATCATTGAAAACAGACTTTTTCAAGATGTTTCTTTAACACAATTCTATTACTCTTTTGATCTTGACAAAGCTGCATGCATCAAAATTCAGAATGAATGAATGTTTACACAAACATAGTTAATCAAGAGAAATGCTGCATTTAATATTACATAATTTGATCTTGCATTTTTAGCTACGAAGATTCAGTCAATGTGATAATTTTCTATTGACTTAACAACTCTTGCAGTTTATTTTCAAGTCTTAATTCACTTTGCACTTTAAGCAATATTGCAAGTTACACTATTGACATTAACAGCGCAGCAACTGTGATAGCTGAACTTAAATTTGCTCAAGAATGAAAAATTAAACTCTTAATTAAAAATACAGATCATGATTATATTCAGAGATTGAACGATCGAGACTCTCTAACACTATAAATGCACAATTTGAATAACATGTCATTCTTCAACTACAGCAGCTCAGACTACATTGACTCTGTCATTAAAGCAGACGTTGACATTCAATTTTTTAACATATATCAAAAGATTGTCAATCATGAAGTATGAATTCTTGATGAATATTGTTCTAGTGTGAAAATGATTGAAGACTACGTTTAAAGTAAAAGACATAAACTTTTTGCAGCAAGCTATGATATGACTGTCAATAACACACTTGAGTTTGAAATCATAACTGTCAATAATTGACATTTAATAGTCTTGCTCATTCAAAACTTAAGTCTGTACTGAGTGTTTAATAATGAAGAAGCAAATACATATATCATGATTCTCTCAACAACAATTAAAGCGCATGTTAATGACTTGATTGTTGATGCATTCTTTTCTCTTTTCAATATAAACTCAGACAAATATTGAGCAGTCGTAAAAGAATTTCAGAAACATCTTCTTGTTCTTAATTTGATTTTCAACTTTGCAATCTTATGAAATCTTGATAATCATACATTTGATCTTAATGTTATTACTCTGCTCGATGCTGTAAAATTTAATATGATGATTGCTTGAGAATCTTTTCTTTAAGAGTTTAAGAAACTTGACGTGTCACTTATCAGCATTAATACAACTAAGCATTTCAACTTCTATGATCATTATGAACTCTACACATTTTCGTCAAAGATTTATCAAATGAACAACTTTCTGAGAAAACAACTGATTTTACTCTCAATCATGCAGAATGATTTAACAGATTTGATTAACGTCTTTTGCAAGATTATAATTAATCTCATGTTCACAATGAATCAAATCAATGCTATTGATTTAAATGTATCACATAAGCGCGTTGAAAATACATCAGACTTAAACTTTGTTCTTTCAGCTTGAAGAAACGCGCTGTACACATTGACAAATCTCATTGAGTGTTTAATCACGTAATTAAATGATATTTTAAATAATTCATTATTTTGATCAATCTCTCTTCTTATAAGATCACTTTGACGTGATTAGTTACAGATACATGTTTAATAACTTAAATGATATCAATTATTAAAATGACATGAATCATCAAAATGACATGATTGACATTGATTATTCTGATTCTATATGCTCAATTCTATATGCTTAAATGCATGCAAAAGCAAGATATTAAATCAAATAATTTATTATTTGACTAGTTATTTAATCATTTATTTGAACAAATTGTTGACTATGTAGAGTGCTCAATAGAGAAACATGAAGAGTGCTTGATAAAGAAACATGAAGAATGATTGATAAAGAATTATGAAGATTGTTTAATAAAGAATCATGAAGTATGTTTGATAGAAAATCATGAAAGAAGTCATGTAGAAAGCATTGTTCAACTCATGTTATGCGCTCAATCAATAAGTAATTTGAAGCATGTAGAAAGTTTGATAATGTTACGATTCTAGCTACGCATCTTCGTTGATAGCTATGTTGATGACTATGTTGATGACTATGTTGATGACTATGTTGATGGCTATTCTGAGAGCTATCGTCGATCGCTCGCCGCTAGGACATAGACTTGTTCCGAAGCCAACCCTATTCAGGGTTAGCTTATGTTCTCCTGAGTCATATAGATAGCCGGCCCTTCCCTTCTAGATACTTTCCTTCCTTAGCATTTATATACTCGTTACATTACACTCATATGACTCGCTTTATGCTGGCCTCTAACATTATATAAATGCTTCTTCGTTACAGGCGAAGTGAAATAATCTGCATCGATTTCTTCGAATGCTTCTGCTAGTAGTTCTTCAACCCTCTATCGACTTTGATCTAGCGGCTTGCGTCCGTGCAGCAGCATTCACCTTCCTCCCCTCGTGAGCTGATTCAGCGAGAATAAACAAAAGATTCGGACTCGTGCGCTGGTCAGCGAGTATAAACAAACGATTGGAACCATCCGACTAGGTCAAAGATCAGCGAATTAACCGTTCATTCAGATTCGCAAGGAATTCTTCGAATTTGTTGAACAATCAAACGAGGCCAGTCATAGAACTGTGTGAAGTCTCTACCTCGAGAAGCAAACCCTCAGTGAGCCTGCTTCAATGGCATCGTCAATGCGATGGCCTACTCGCTCTCATCGCTCTACTCATCAGTGAACCTGATCATACGTTCACGTGCAACTAGTGAGCCTGCTACAATGACGAGCCCAAAGTCAACCTCTTCGATGAGCAAGTCGATCAGTGAGCCTGCTTCAATGACACTGTCAATGCGATGATCTATCTTCTCATCGTTCTACCCACCAGTGAACCTGATCATACATTCACGTGCAACTAGTGAGCCTGCTACAATGACATCTTCCGTCAATGCGATGACCTATCTACTCACATCGTCCTATCTATCAGTGAATCGATCTGCCGACTCGTTCGCGTGCAACTAGTGAGCCTGCTTCAATGGCACTTCTACCTCGCATAGTGAGCCTGCTACAATAGGCATTTCGATTCTACACAAGGCTAAGGAAATACATTCATGCGGACATGAATCGTTGAAGAAGAGGGGTAATGTTACGATTCTAGCTACGCACCTTCGTTGATAGCTATGTTGATGACTATGTTGATGACTATGTTGATGGCTATTCTGAGAGCTATCGTCGATCGCTCGCCGCTAGGGCATAGACTTGTTCCGAAGCCAACTCTATTCAGGGTTAGCTTATGTTCTCCTGAGTCATATAGATAGCCGGCCCTTCCCTTCTAGATACTTTCCTTCCTTAGCATTTATATACTCGTTACATTACACTCATATGACTCGCTCTATGCTGGTCCCTAACAGATAAAGCATTTGATAAAAAGCTTGATCAAAAGCTCAGTAGTAGAAAGCTCACTAGAAAGCTCAGTAGAAAGTTTAATAGAAAGATCAGTAGAAAGATCAGTAGAAAGATTAGTAGAAAGATCAGTAGAAAGAGCAGTAGAAAGATTAATAGAACGCTTAATTGAAAATCAGTAGAAATATTAGTAGAAAGATCAGTAGAAAGAGCAGTAGAAAGATTAATAGAAAGCTTAATTGATGATCAGTAGAAAGATTAGTAGAAAAATCAGTAGAAAGATCAGTAGAAAGCTCAATCAAAAGATTAGTAGAAAGATCAGTAGAAAGATCAGTAGAAAGATCAGTGAAAAGATTAGTAGAAAGATCAGTAGAAAGCTCAGTCGAAAGATTGATAGAAAGATCAGTAGAAAGTTTAGTAATCAGTCATGAAGAATGCATTTTATTGAGCTAGTTAGCATTGTTGAAATACGAGATCATATGAAAGCATATTAATATTCTGATTGTTGTTGTTCTATTGTACGAAATAAAGAAAGAAAGAAGTGAAAAAAGGTAAATATTCTGAATTTCCTGAATTTTCTAACGTCAATCTTCAAAAGAGAGCGAAGATTACTAATCAGAGAGGTAACAGTACTGTTCTCAAGTCATGTAAAAAGTATTATTTGATAAAGCATTTGATAGAGCGTTTGATAAAAAGTTTGATAGAAAGTTTGATAGAAAATTTAATAGAAAATTTAATAGAGCGTTCAATAGAAAGCTCGATAGAAAGCTTGATGAGAAGCTCAATAGAAAGCTCGATAGAGAATTTGATAAAGTGTTTGATCGAGAGTTTGATAGAAAATTTGATAGAGAATTTGATAGAAAGTTCAATATTAAGTCATGAAGAGTGCGTTCTATTGAGCTAATTAGCATGTGCTATAAAGCATGTATGAAGCATGTATGAAGCATACTATGCAGTAAATCATGAAGTAAATCATGAAGTGAATGACGTGTGTTTAAACACGTTGCATTAAGCATGTTTTGAAGCGAGTAAGCTGATGAATAAATTAACAAGTAGACTAATGAGTAGATAGAATGATAAGTAGAGTGATGAGCATGTAGAATAATGAGTAGAGTGATGAGCATGTAGAATGATGAGCATGTAAAGTGATGAGTAGAATGATAAGCATGTAGAATGCAAAGAACGAAAATTTTGTCAATTTGACTGTTAGTCTTTTAATTATTTATGCGTAACAGTAAATGATGCAATTTATCAGTTATTAAATTTAACTGCAAGATTAATAACGTAATTAAGTGATGTTTGATTAAATCTTTGATCTAATCAACTGTCAACAATGTTAATGATATTAACGTAGTGATTAGCTGCGTGTGATTAACTAATTAACACTCAAGAATTTGTCAATGTTCTCATGAATTCTGAAGATGTCAATCAATATTCATAAACTTTACTTGAAAAGCTTTTATAAGTAGTAATCAATGTTTTTACTTTGAAGATGTCAATCAATAGTATCATGAGTTTTAATCAAGAAATCTTTATTAATAGTAGTCAGTATTTTTATGAACTCTGAAGAACTCAATCAATACTTGTGAGTTCTACTCGAGAAGTCTTTATAAGTAGTAGTCAATGTTCTCACTCTGAAGATGTCAATTAATAGTATCATGAACTCTGATTAAGAAATTTCTATCAATAGTAATCATTATTTTCATGAATTTTGAAGATGTGATTAAATTCATACTGACCTCATTTTTAATTGCTTAATAAATTGAATTAAGAACTTGAATTAAAATCTGATTCAAAATTGATATCAAGTTAAGTCATGAGATTAGTATTAAGTATTTGAGTCAAGTCATGATGTTAATATCAAGTATTCAAGTTGAGTTAAAAAGTAAATATAAAAACTTAACTTGATGATCAGTCTATCTGCAATGAAATAAAGTAAAAGTGAGAATTTTGAAATAGTTTTAAATGACTCAATAAAGCTTTATCTACTTCTATAAATTTCTTCAACATCGTCATACTTATTCTTGTTTGAATGTAAAAGCAATGCAAACTTCTTATATGCTTTTTTAATCTTCTGTTTTGTGAATGAATCATTCACTTCAAGAATTTAATAATACTTGTTTGATTCATACTTCAACACTCATTTTACTGCTTACTTCTGCTCATTGATGTGATTTTTCTGATCTTCGTTTGATGCATTATCTGAAGATGTGTTTAAAGAAGCTGCATCTTAAGATGCTTCAGTCTGCTTTGTTGCTTTATTCATCTCAAGACAAGAAGTGTCTAAGTCTGATGTGTTTTGCAAGATAATAAGATCATGAGATATCTTTGCTGTTTCTGTCTATTGACGTGCTTTATTGACTTCAAGATGAAAAGTATCTAAGTCTGACATGCTTTCTGAGATCACAAGATTATGAGATGTCTTTGTTGCTTCTGTCTGTTGAAACACTTTTTTCGCTTCAAGATCAACTTTAAATTATATTATAACTTTATTAAATAATTTCTTGTTTAAATTAAACTAGCTTTTTTACAAGAATTAAACTGCTTAAAAAAAATTGAGATTCTTGAAGTAAGCTTGTTCAAAGATCGAATTAATCAATCTGTTTTGTAAGATTGTATTAAAGTTCAAAGATTTAATTTTGTTAATTATTAAAAAGAAAAGTGATGTTTTTATAAACTTTCTCAGTTCGTCTTCTACTTAATTGCTTTGCGTAATTTTCAACTTCATTATATTATCATGAATCAATTCAAGCTTTTCTGATGATCAAATTTAACTGCTTTTTGATAACTTTCTGACTATAAATGAAAGCTTTCAAAAAGTTTGCTTTGAACATTCAGAAACACAGACTTTTACATATTCAAAATTTGAGATATGTTTTGACATCATTAAAGATCTGCTTTTTCTCATTCTTGCTGATTTTAAGATCATTCTTTTTTTTTTGCAAATTAAAACATGAATAAATCAAAGTTATTAACTTGTAAGTGAATTAGTTGCAATTTGAATGAGCTGACATTCTACTTTTCAGCAATGCAAATAAAGTGTTGAAGACTTTGTTCTTTGAAGTGAATATAACTTGAAACTCAATGAGCATTAATACAAGCATGCAAATAATGAAATTACTAGCAGCAGCATTAAAATCTATATTTTCAACTTTAATTATTTATCAAGACATTATTGACAAGAACAAGAAGACTTTGTTCACTTTAAATCAATTAAGTGCAATTATTAATAATATTATTGTATTTACATTGATGAATCTCAATCACATTTTGACTCAAGCTACTTTAAACTGATTTTGTCAAGCATAAATCATATTAAGTATCATTAACTTCTTCAAATTAATATATTTATACTTAATTACAACTTAAAATTTAGCATGATTTTACAGTTTATTGCATTAGCAAAACTGTGCGCTTAATGACAGCTGTTAGGGGCCAGCATAGAGCGAGTCATATGGGTGTAATGTAACGAGTATATAAATGCTAAGGAAGGAAAGTATCTAGAAGGGAAGAGCCGGCTATCTATATGACTCAGGAGAACATAAGCTAACCCTGAATAGGGTTGGCCTCGGAACAACCCTATAGCCTAGCGGCGAGCGGCCGGCGATAGTCATCAACATAGCCACCAACATAGCTACCAACATAGGTGCGTAGCTAGGATCGTAACAACAGCAATCAAAAAACGTTTAATCTCAATTCTTTAAATTGACATTTGATCAATGTTGACACTACATTAAGTGACATTTCCACAGTCTTAATAAGCTTCTCAAAAGCTTTAAACATGATTTAAACTGACTATGATGATTTAATTGATTTAGCATTTACTATAACTTCTTCATTGAGTATTTAACTCATAAATTTTAGCATTTGAGCAATTAATGTCTTAAGTGCAACTGTGCAATCATCATGAATTTCGTTTTCTGATTGAACTCTGACAAAGAAAATGTTTAGAAGTATGATTTGTTTCTTTCTTTTCTATTGCTATGTTATAGAAATATTGTAATGTAAATAGATATAATGAGAGAGAAACAGAATGAGCATGCAAAAATGCAGATTGAAATTAATAAGAAAAAATAAGCTTCATGAGCACTTTGTATCTGTGATTCTAATTTTCGTTTTACAGATCATGTAATTTATTATTTCTAGTTTTTAAATAATATAATCATTGTTTATCTTGAGACTTATTCATCATTTACTATCATACTGAAGTCTTTGTAAACTTGAAAATCTTAAGAGTTCAACAATCTTCATGATGATTAAAAGATTAAGTTTCACTGTCTAAGTATAAAGTCAGATTCTTTAACATTAATGAAAATTTATGAAGTGTAAACAATATTCATTAGCTTTGCAATGATAATCAACTGCTATTTGTTTGTCTGATATTTGTTACTTTCAAATGTCTGCATAATGTTTTAAAGAGTTTGACAACGTAATTCTGTCTTCGCTTCATTAATTCTCTTCATGTTGAAGATTAAATTGAAAGATTGTCGTTCTTAAATTTAAACATTCAAGTCTTTTTAACACTGATTGTAAACAGCTTACAAATTTTAATGTTGCATATAAAAATCTTGATGTTGTATCTTCAGTTGATTAATTATCAAACAATTCTCATCTCACTTTTGTTGTTCTTACTAATGATTAATCTTATTTCAATCACTCAATACAAATTGCAATTATGCTGCTTGCAGAGTTTTTAATAAGACTAAGATACATGTCAGAGAAGAAAAATCTGAAGATAAACAAAATCTTACATATTCTTTCTAAAACAGCAATTTTGTTAATGTTGTGATCAGAGAATTTTCAAATCAATACACTGACAGTAAGAGAGAAATAAATAGATCTGAACATAATGTAAAGCTTAATAAAGAAAAAGAAGCAGTTTAAGTATGATTACAAGTGATAAGACACTGCAATAATAATGAGAATAACAAGCAAAGAAGTTTGTGAATAATAAATAATCATAAATAGTATTATGCTGCGCTTTATCTTGATGAAACTTTTTGATGCTTACAAAAACTAAATAGTGTTATTGTTTGAATGTAGTGATAAGTTTATGATAGTTGAACAAGTATAAGAATAAATGCTTCATTCACATTGATGATGATGTTAAGTAGATAATCTAGTCATATGAAAAACGCAGTTAAAGTTGAAACACAATAGAATTCTGATAAAAAGAAAGTGTAAATTCTAGTTGAGATGCAGATGCATGTCATATTTCTTTACACATGAGATAAATGTTTATTAAATGACAGAGATTTGAGATTAAGACTTTCTTTAAGTAAATTTCTATTAGCTAAAGCAGCGAGTTAAGAAAAGAAAATGTTATAAAATATAAACAAATAAAAGAATGCTATTCAAGATTTAAATGTATGTCAGTCAATAATGTTTTAAAACATGTAAAATGCACATCACATCAGATTGCACTAACTGAGCTTAAAAATAATCTTTAAAATCTGCGTGAAACAACATTTTTTCTTTGTAAAATAAATGTAAGTATAAATTTTCAGATCATCAATAATCATCTTGCAATTATGTGATTTATTTTAATATTTTATCTTGCAAAACAATGTTTCTGCTTAAAAAACATCTCATCATAAACTTTACAAACATGTGTACAAAAATTATCTATCTCAACTTTCTTCTCTTGAAACCAGTGTCTTTGACATTGACTTTTTAAGAATTCTCTGACTTAAATAATATTTTATATTTCTACGTGTCAACACAAAGTGCAAGAGAGTCAAAAAAGACTTTGATTAATCAAATATACTTTTTCAGTTTAGAATAAATTGATCACGTCAATTTAAGTACTTAAGTTCAAGTTGAATACTTAACTTGAAAAGTATTAAGTCAAGTTGAAAGATTTTTGAATTCAAGTCACGTTGAGTTGAAAAGTTGAACTTAAGAACTTGAGTTAAGTTGAAAAGCTAAACTCGACAACTTGATTTAACAATTCAACTCAACTCGACAAGAAGTAAATAAATAGATGTAAATAGCTTGATTAAACAGTCTTCATAGTTTTTCATCATAATTTTCTATCAAATCTTTTTATCAAACAATCTTTATGATTTCTCATCATGACTTTCTATCAAATCTTTCTATCAAACAGTCTTCATGATTTTTTGTCATAATTTTCTATCGAATCTTTCTATTAAACAGTCTTCATGACTTTTTATCATGACTTTCTATTAAACATTCTTCAAGATAATGCAAAAAGATAATGTAAGAAGATAATGCAAGCAAAAAAATTTCTATTCTTAACATTCTTGATGTCAAGTTCAAATTCTTAATGAGTTGAATTAAGTTTACTCAATTTCTAGTTGAATTAAGTTGCGTCAAGTTGAAAATATGCTCAACTTGACTCAGATTAAGTTGAAAATGTGAGCAATTCAACTTTGAATTGAGTTGAATTCAAAATGTTAACTCGAAACTCAACTTAATGATCAATCTAGTTTAGAAATCATCTGAAATTGATAAAAGTCAGAATGTATGAGTATTAACTCATCATTAATGTTTTTTGATTTCAGAGTAAAACTCTGCATTTAAGATTTTTATAATAGTTCAAATAAATAAAATATATATAATTTATAATAAAGATTAACGCAAGAAAGAGAACTTTTCAATTAATAATCTTTGCAATATTAAAGAATTAAGAATAAAGAAAATGCGTTACTTATTGTCAATGAAATAATTGTTATCTTTTAACTCAGATTTGATTAAATTCTTAAACTAAGTTTCTTTCTTCTTTCTTTGCTTTTTGACTTCATGCTTTATAAACTCAAAGTTCATTGAATCTTTATATTTCAAGATAGAATATTGCTTCTTTTATTGTGATTGTTAAGCATTGTAGACAACATTGCATTATGAGATTTTATCATTTCTTGTTCTGATAAAGATCACTTAAGCTGATCTATTAATTTGTAGATTTAATATTTATTATTGCAATTTATAATAATGTAAATGTTTGCATTAGTGATTTGCATCAATTCATTTGCCTTTCTGAAAAACTTTAAGTTTATTTTCAAGTTTTCTTTTGAACAATATGTCGCTCAGTTCTAATTTTCGTCATTAGAACAGAAAACAATAATATAATTATTTCTTTATGAAGTTATATTTGAAATATATATCTTGAAGACGAGAATCTATACTTCAGAGTATATATGAATGTTGCATTCTATTTTGAATATCTTTGAATATTAAAATCAGATCGCAATTCTTTTTGTAAGCTTAGCTTTAAAGAATCGCGAAAGAGAATGAATATTATGTCATTCAATTTAAAATGCTATGTTTCTAAAATGTATATATTAAATAAGATTTCAACATAGTTTCTAGCAAGAATGATCATAAGATTTACTCACTATTATGTTATGTGTTGCTAATAATACTTATAACATTTTAGTAATTATGATTTATATTGCTTACAATTTTGAAACGAGATTCAAAAGAGAAGATGTAATATACAAGAAAGTGACATTTTACTTTGTTAGAAAAAAACATTGAATACGCAAACACTATTATCTTTATTAGATTGAAGAGATCACTTCTGATGTAAAGAAAAAATCATGTCAGCAATGAGAAAGTTGATTTTGCGTGTTAAATTACTATCATAGTCTTCAACTGTTTATCTTACAAAACAACAGAAAGCATGTATTAAAAGACGATATCTTTTACATTATCATCATTAAAATCAATGTTTTAGTAGCTCAGTAAAGTGAATTCTGCGTTTGCTTGTCTCTGAAATCTTTTCTTCAATGCATCTTTCAAATCTGCATGTATCTTGATTACTTTCTTGAAGAACTTCATATCAGCTGCTTGAATATTTTTATAGTAAGTTAACTCTTGCAGTAAATAGTTATTCATTCACATAAGCTTTATCACACGTTTTACTGAAGTAGTAGATTGATATTGCTTCGATATTCGTAGTCTGTGAGACAATTGCTCATAAGTGAATGTCATTTCATCGTTTCTTGCAATTCAATTATTCAGAGCAATAACATTACTCGCTCTGTTGAAGATTAATCGCGAGCGAAATGCTGAATGTATTGATAATAGTCACTGCGTTAATACAGAATTCTGTAATATCACATAATAATTTGAAGCAGATTTGCGTGATGCAGTCTTTGATGTTTTAGTGTGACTTGTATCTTGTTGTTGACGCTGTTTCTCAGAGAGTGAACGGCTTGATGTGACATTTTGATTTTGTAAGTTGTTTAATGTAACATTAAAGTCAAAGATATTTGCTGTAAAGATGATTTCAAATAACTTTTTAGCAGCAGAATGATAGCAATTACTTGAAAGTGTTTTCATAGTTGTTGAAGAAAAATTCTTTGAAAGAATGTTTCTAAACATAGTAATAAAGTACATCATCATGCATTATAAATGAGAACACACTTTTAAAATGCTCTAGAGAAAACAATTTCTGACTGTCAGAGATTGTGAAAACGTTGAGAATTTTTGAGATTTTGAAATGTTTAGTTATTTCAAATTTAACTCTGTTATATGTCAGTTATATTATGATAATTGATAATTCTTGCTTTTTAATCAATCATATAAATCTTAATGCAAGTAAGTGAATCTTGTTAAGATCAAGATAGAAGAAAGCGAAAATTGAAGCACAAGAGAATTAAATATGAAGAAGAAAGAGACTTTGTAATAATTTAATGATAATTCATAGTTCTGACTTATTTTTTTGAAGAGTGAAAGCGCATCTCTGACGCACAAATGCTAATTGCAATGTCAGATCTTAAAAATTAAAAAAACATAAGTTCAAGAATCATATAAAAAATGAATGCTTTAAATTAAAAGAAGATGCTTCAGATATAAATGTGAAGCACAACTAGAAAACATAATCAACAGAAGAATCGCAGATTGTAACAGAAATCAGAAGTGAATGTCAGAGCAAGAAGTGAATGCTAAAGAATGTCAAAGTTACAGATGAATAGAATTAATCATGAAGTAATTATGAGACATAAGTTATTTAAAACAACTTATACTTTTGAATACAATTACGTTTCATTCATTTTTATTATTAAAGTTTTAACTTTATATAGCAACTTGATCATTTAATTTCAAAATTTCAGCATGTCAAATTTTACAAAGTCATCGCATATTCATTTATTGCGCTCAATTTCTCATTTGCTCATGAAATTTAGTTTCAATGCAAGTAGAGAATCAAATAATTTTACGACAGAAAATAAGAATAAACGTTATTTTCGAAGAAAATTTCAGAGCAGTCAAGCTGAAGAAAGTCAAAAAGAAAAAGAGCAGCGTCATTAAAATATGACAAAGTAACAAGAATGACTTAAAAGATTATTTGCTTCGAAATTAAATTATTTAAAATGACTCAACATAAAAGAATGCATGCTGAAAATTCAAGAAATATTAATGAGAAAGCTTACTGCTGATGTCAATTACTTTAAAAGATTAACAGTGATTCTTGAATTGTTTATCACAGACTTTGATGAATGAGTGAAGAAGATAGCAGAAATAATATAAACGCTGCAATATTGATAATGAACTGCTTTTTGTTCTTGAAATTTGTAAGAAAAGATAAACGTTTGTAGTGCTACAGTTTATCAAGATAAGCAATGATAAAAGTAAAACACAATCAAAACGCATTTGATTATTATTTAGTCAGATCTGTGCAGATGATCTGCAAGATGATTTGCTTAAGTTTATAAATTTTCAATCTTCATAATTTCTTCTTAGATTCTTCATAATTCTTAAATTGATGAATTAACTTCTGAACATTAAGTTGTTGAATCTTGAGCATCATCTGAAGTTTTTCTGAACAAGCATCTTTAAGAATGTTAGTAGAAGCAGTCAACTTAAGTCATTTATCATTATCTTGCGTCACAAATCAAGACTCATAAAACAACTTTAAAGCAGTGATCATAGAGAGCTTGTTAAGTGAGTTAACTTGACGCTTATAAAATTTATTGTCAATCATGAGTGAAAGCATCATGAATAAATGCTTCTTTTTATTTATTTGAATTTTGAAAAGCAGTTACAAGATCTTTTTAAAAAAGATAACATTATTCTAATTCTGCTGCTTGAATTCTCTCATAACAGATTAAGATTGATCTTCTTTCTCTTGATTAACATTATCTTTCATTGTGTCTGACATTTTTTCTAACATTAACGAAAATTGACTCGTCAATTGCGTTTTCGCGTTATAGAGAATGAGTGTATTGATACTAATTTTCTCATTCTTTGTAATGTGATTTTAATTCTCTGTCATTTTATTTTAATTCTTGATAATCTGATCTTAATTCTTTATTATTTCATTTTGATTCTTGATAACATGATTCTGATTTCTCGTTATTTTATCTTAATCTTTGATGACATGATTTTAATTTCTTATCATCTCATCTTGATCTTTGATGACATGATCTTAATCTTTCGTCATCATATTTTGATTCTTGATAACATCAATCTGATATCTCTTAAGATGCAATTACTGATTCAAATTATTTGTTTCTAAGTTGAAAAAACTGTGAAAGAAGTCTTGTTTAATGTCAAAGAATGTCAGATAGCATTTGAAAAGAATGTTATAAAAGATTGAATAAATGTGATTCAGAAAGAGACTTTTCTCATTTGCTTGAAAAAAATAATTACGTGATTTACTTCATTGATTGAAAATATTTGATTCACAATCATCATGATTTAAAGTCAATTTTGAAGTCACTTTCATCTTTTCAATGTATGAAACGTCGTCAATAAGTTGATAATTCAGCTGTATTATTTAACACATGCAATTTAAATCAATCTAATAATACTTTGAAGGCAGAATAATACATACGCAGTTCTCAATCATCTTGACATTCGCTGCTTTATGATCAGAGTATTTTCAACGTAGCTCATGATATTCGCTCTCTGACGCGAGAGAAGAGAGCTCATGTCATTATCACTGCTTTATCTCAAAATCTGAACTACTCTGTTGAACAGTGTCTTTTCAAAATGCTTGATTGTTCATCACGAGAAAGTAATGAAGAACAGCAAGTCAGATTTGTTGATATGATGATTAGAAAAAGTTATCAGAAGATAATATTTAGTTCTTGAAGACAAATTCATTGATCTGTATCTTCATGCTTGCTTGTTTATTGTGATGAGCATAAAATTGTTGCAATATTGAGTCTTTGCTTTTGTTTAATAGAAGTTTCTTCAAAATTCTGATATCAGACTCAAGATATTTCATGATCTTAACAACAAAATGAATTGATGAAATGATATACTTTATTAAGCATATACGATTGAAGATCGCTGATTGTTGATTATTCATCTTGATGATGAAAAAAATATTATTGACAAGCATTTGCATTTGAATGAACGCGCGATCTTTCGTTGATTTAAAGAAACATTGATCTCGTAGTATAATAATCATGTTTGCATTAAGTTGAAGTTGATCATCTTTCTTGTTTTCAACAATTCAAGTTTAAGCGTTGTTCACTTAATGCAAACAGCGAGTCAGTTTCTTTATTATTTGTTTAGAAAAGAAAAAACTGTTGAGAAAGAATCACGAATCTCAGAGCAGTGTAAATTACAAAGTCAAGAAAAGATGTTTATCTGTATGACTGATCATAGCTTTGCGAATGAAGTTAGAGCATTCAGACTTTCTACAAACTTCACAAACAACATTTTAAGTCACAGAAGATACTTCTGCTTACTTTTTAAAAACTTGACAAGTTATTTCATCTTCTCATTGCATTGTCATTCAGAGTAGATATGCGAATTTGATAAATAATGTCTTCGTCATAAATTTTCAAAAAGTTGAGATTCTGTTCTTATAGATTATTCTTTATCTGAAAGCTAATATTTAAATTTGTCAGTAAACTTATCTTGAAGTTAAAAGCGAACTTTTCTATCTTTAGAATATAGATTCGTCACTTATTATTTATTGCTTTCTTTAAAGAATTTACGCGTCGCTTTCAGAAGATGTTCTTCGCGTAGAACTTGTAAAGTAAACTTTAAGATAAATTATTGTGACTTTTTCAAAATATTATCACTTGAGTAACTGAGTTGAGACATAGTGAATCAAGATACTAGCGCGAGCATGTGATTTTCTGATTCAAGACGCTGATCTTTTGCACTAAACTCATTCAGCAAACTAGTGATATTCTTGTTGTTACGCTGTCTTAAGTTCTTAGAAAGCTTTTCCGCTTTTTATCTTGTCAAGTAATATTTGAAACAATTTGCAGAACATTCTATTTTTCTCTCGAAATATCTGCAAGTCTTTAGTCGATAAACTTTTTATCATGATATGAAAATATTCTTTATGAGTTCTCTCTGTCAGAGATTCTTATATATAAAGCAGATCAACATTAAACACGAAGACATCAACTATTAAATGTATGAATAATCAGTTGCAATACTTTCTTGTACTTTTTTCACTCTTTCTTTATGCTTGTGTTTCAGATTTATGCTTTCAGTCTGCTCTAACTTTATATTGCTGTTTCTCTCACTCTTTTTCACTTTTTCTCTTAAGATTGTATTCAAATTCTATTAATGATAGTTGTGTTTATTCTTGATTTTGTATCAAGAACTCAATGAAGTCAAAAAGAACTTTTCTGTCATGTTTAATAACTTTCTATAAAAGACAAGAGTATAACAACTCTTGATGCTGTTAAGAAATGTTCACATTCTGTTTTCTTTCTTTCAAAGTAAATGCTTTTACTACAAGATGATTTAAGTCACTACTTTTTATAGCATTTCATTGACATCTTCAATCTATTTGAAAGAAGATGAACGTGACGAAGTTTTATGCTATTGTTGCAAGCGATTGCATTATTTTTTTATTTATCATTCACTCTCTAATTCATCTGAGTTAATTCATTAAACTCTGCAAAACACTGTTGTGGAAGCATCTTATATATTCTTTGCTTTTACAACAACATCATCTTTTGAGATCTTGAACTTATGCTCAGATAATCTTTCAACTGAGACTTTCATTTGCTTGACAATCACAACGCGCGCAAAACGAATTTTTGAAAAGAGCATTACAAACGAGAGAGTAAGAATCAAGTAGACGAATAGATGATGACGAATTGCATGAACAGCAATAATGCTGATTCAAAGACGATCGCAAGCAACGTTGATCTGTCACAGAGAGACAGAGACGTGAGATCTAAACACTCACGCAATGACGAGATGAACGTTATCAGCATCATTAATCTGCTAACACAGACATTGATGTTAAAGAAAGAGAAGAACAAAGATCATTCATGAAAGAAAGTGATTCTAGAGCTGATGCAACGTCTTCGAAATGTTTCAGAAAGAAAGATTGAAAAGAAAGAGAGTCAAGACGCGTTCATTGTGAAGAATGTACAGAAGTTGAAGACATTCATTCAACTTCTCAACAAACAGCTACAAGTGCAAGAGAATACGCGTTTCACATTCAAAACATCATCGTGAATCAATGTAGTAAGAGAAGAAACAACGACAAGAAAGTAATGACTCAGAGATGATTTATCGTTGCTTCGCAAGAAACGCGAAGTTCTAGTAAAAATAGCGAAAAGAAAAGAGGTGAAAGAGATACAAAAGAAGTCAGTCGATCAGATCTTTCAGAGAATCGAAAACGTGTCGACGACGCAATGAGATCTAATCATGTCGATTCGCAAGCTCGAAAGCGAAGACGTTGCACTGCACGCAGTAAACTCAGAAGCTTGAGCAGCTCTGAAAAAGTTTCAGAAATGAGTGAAGAAAATCGCAGACTCAACGCATGTAGTGCGTCGAAGCTTCGCGATACTGACACATGATATACACATCACACTGAACACAAGCAATCAAGAGATGATCATTAAAAGATTGATGAAAGACAATGCAAGACTTCACGAAGATCTAGAGATGCTGAGAATAGCTTGACTCAAGAAGATAGTTGAAAGTGAGAAGACTCACTCATCGCTCATTGTAGAGATTATGATCAAAACGATGATGAATCAACTATTGAACGTAAGCATGCTAGACTCGTATCAAGAATGCTCATGCGAGTTGTTTGAAAAGAACTGTCGTATCACACAGTGCTACAAGTGCTTCGATTTTAATCATGTAACTAGATCTTGCAAAAATGAAGAATGTTGCTTCAAATGTGCAGACAAGCATCACATTGAGAAGTGCGTTGTGTCGATGAATAGAAGACGATGCGTGAACTGCAACGATAGTCACGAACTCTGAAGACGCTCATGCTTCAAGTGAAAACTACAGATAAAGCAATCAGAAGAAGTTTTTTGAAACAGATCAATCAGATATTCTGAAGCGTCGAAATACAATCGCTCACTCTCTTCTTTCTTTCTGAACTTCTTAGATTCAATGAACTTCTTGAGTTCAACGAACTCATCGAGTTCAATGAACATCTCGACGATGACAAGCAGTCGAGACGTTGACGAGTCAACATGACAAGTGATGAAAGTCAAGAAGAGATGAGTCAATCACTCTTCATGCGTGATTAGCGATTCAGAAGACATGACGTCTGAACAGACACAGAAACGTCAAATCAAAAAATGTGAAAGACTCTCAGTGACTGAAAGCATACAAAAAGTCGTCTCAGCGCAGAGTCAACAGCAGCTACAGATATCTTTATGACGAAACAATTCTTTCTGCGAATTTTACAGTATAATATCAGAAAGTCACTAAAAATTCAGAAATCATTCTTGATAAACAGAGAGATTCGCAAATTCGACATAATAGTCATTCAGAAACAGAGTTGCAACATTAACATTTTGCAAACATTTAACTCGACTCACAGCTTCTTTCATCTAGTAGAGAATTCATCATCTCAGACAAGAACATGCATTTACGTCAATAAACGTTTAAAACTCAATTAATGAACAGCGAAAACTATCAAATTGAATATCTGCTTAATCAAGCTGCTAACTAGCAGCTCAGACGATGAAACGCTGACGTTACGAGTCATAAATGTCTATAATTCATGCTCGCTGTTTATCATCTTCACGAAAGAATCATTTACTATTTCTCGTCTGAACGAACTAATCAAAGATGACTGCGAACAGCTGATTGTGAGAGACTTCAACATGCATCATTCACATTGAGAAGGCAGAAGATGCTTCACTTGTCACACAGCGACTGATGCTCTACTAAACATCATTACGAACGCGAGATTAAAGCTACTGCTTGAGTCAGACACAATTACTAGAAAGACTCACAATCAGCTCACAACAATAGATCTAGCGTTTGACAGCGAGAAAATACAGTTCATGATACACAAATGCGAGATGAGAACTGATCTGCATCAAGAATCTGATCATCTTTCGATTGTCACGAAGTTATGTCTACGCACATTCTTCGTGCAGCTTACGACTCGTCAACTATGAAAGAAAATGAACATCGAAGCACTAAACGCTTATCTAAGAATACATCTTCTTGTCGATCATTCTCTGAATGACAAAACAGCAATAGATGACAGAGTAGTCGAGATCACTCATGCATTACAAGAAGTCATAGAGAAATTTACTTCTTGAGCAAAGTCATTGAATCGAGCACAAGACTTTTGAAATCAGAACTGCTCAAAAGTCGTGACGAAGTCGCGATGACTACAAGTCATATGAAAAACGCAGAGTACTCTAAAGACATGAAACGATTACCTGAAATACAATGATCACAAAAACAAGATCATTAAAGAAACAAAACGTTCACATTTTAGATTTCAAATACATGAGTTGAGCAATGAATCAAAATCGGTTTGACGCTTCGCAAAATGAGTCAGAATCGAAAGTCAGCTACTTAAAAAACTTTCACAGTTTTCTTTATTAAAGAGCATCGATTTCAATCACGTGACAGAATCATTTGAAGAAAAAATGAAGATGTTACGAAAGAAGTTCTTTTCATCATCTTTTCAGACAGACATCAGCAACATTTCGAGATTATTTATATTGCTGACAGTGTCGTTCAATTCAGTCTTATTGCAAGACGAGATGAGACAGATGATACGACGAGTAAAAGTTGACAAAGCATCAGACGCATTTGAAATTTCAAATAAAGCACTTCAAGCGAGCTTAACGAAACTGACTTCGATACTAATCAGTCTGTTCAACGCATGTGTAACTCACAAATATCACTCAAAGCAGTTCAAAAGGACTCAGATGATAGTACTATGTAAATCAAAGAAAAGCGACTACATTGATTTGAAGACGTATTGACTTATTGCTTTGCTTGACATTATGAGTAAGACACTGAAATCAATCATAATCAAAAGATTAAGCGACATTACTGAGACTCATCACATGCTTTCGAACGCTCAAATGAGAGCGAGACGCAAGTGATTCATGATCTCAACGCTGAATCTACTAGTAGATCAAGTACATGCAGTATGAGACTGCAAAACAAAGTACGTGATCTTCATGCTTAGTCTAGACGTCACTGAAGCGTTTAATCATGTCTTGCACATCAGACTTCTGCATACTCTGAGAATGAGAAGAACATCAAACTACATAGTTGATTGAACTCGTAGCTTTCTGAAAGACAGAGAGTCATCACTGATGTTCAATGAACAAATCAACGTGATGCGATGAGTAGACGCTGACATATCGCAAAGATTTCTCATCTCATCGATTCTCTTTCTATTCTTCAACGCAAGTCTAATTGAAAAATGCGAAGCACTAAAAATCAAAATCGAAATACTCGACTTCGTAGATGATATCAATATTCTGATCTACGATAAATTTACAGAATCAATCTGCGAAACATTAAGCAGAGCACACGACGTCTGTACGACGTGAGCTCAAACTCATGACGTCACATTCGTCTCAGAGAAGTATGAATTCACACATTTCACACGAAAGTCAAAAAGATTTGACATGATGATCAGTTTATGTATTGAAAACTTGATAATAAAGTCAAAGTCAAACGTACGAGTTCTTGAAGTTTAACTGAACATGAAACTATGATGAGACTCGCATTTTCGTCAAATAGAAGCAGATCACGTCATCAAAATGCTGATGCTTAGTCGACTTGAGATCTTCACTTGAAAGACTACATTTGCAAAGACGAGACAGATATACTCAGCAGTAGTGAGATCGAGAATAACGTTCGAAGCATCAGTATGACATCAACGCGATAAAAAAGAGAGATTGTCGAGCACAGAATGATGACTAGAAGCTCTTCAAAATCAAGCGTTGTGTTATGTGACAGACGTCTTTCAAAAAGTAAACATCGAAACGCTGAAAGTCGAAACATATACATCTTCGCTTCATGTTCATCTAAACAAGCTACAGAATCAGACTACACTATGCAGTCAAGTCGACGACAGAACGCGAGAGACTCAGCGAGCATTCGAGATCATACGTGCACGTTTGATAGAAACTAATCAGCTCATTTCTCGCTCTTCAACTTCTAAAAAGACGACGTTTCTGAATGTTTCAATTCGCAAAGAAGCAAAGATACAGTTTAGATGCAGTTGACTCGATTCTTCAACATTGATCTCAATGAATGAACATGCAATTGCACAGTTTCACGAGAGTCAATGAGATCTTAAATGAGAAAACTACAAAAAACGCATCGCAGACATTAACGTAACTTTCGCTCAAAGATTTCATCTATTCAAGAGATCAGTAAGAATGCGTGATGATCTTCAGAAGATCGAAAGCACTCTTGCAATTCACATCAGAATTGAACGCATAGAGCTAAATGTTTATCTGCACTCGAGAAATGTTTCAAACACGAATAGTCCTCGATGCAACTGCGAATGAAGTCATCAGATCATCAAGCATATTCTGATGCATTGTTCAAACTGAACGCATCTTCGATTGAATATGCTTCAAGATGTCAACTTCACGAACTATCGAATCATCATCGCAATCACGAAGAGTCTCAAGATGACAGTGAGAATGATGATGAAAACGAAGCTTTTAGAGCAGTTCAGAGTGACAAGAGCACTCATTCTTTAACATGTGATCATCACGAACAAATTTGATACATAGTCTCAGCTTTATCGTTTCGACTGCGTGCAGCAGTTGCATAGATAGCGAGCGATTTTCTACCTCAGAGAATTTTGTTCACTCGACACACATAGCATAGTATTTTCTCATGAATCGATCTAATCAATGTCACAAGAGTGTAAGAATTTATTATTATTATTATTATCTTTCAACTGATTTATCTTGAAAACAACGTTTTTTGTACTTGCTTCAAGATATTTACTGCAAGTAAAGTGATTACTCGCGCGAAAAGTTTATTATTAATTAACATAATGTCAATGTATTTTGAATTTCACTTGAGCTTTATTTACAACTTGCTCAATGTTTCGCTGCTCTTGTATCATCTTTTTCATGCATTAACAGAAATCATGTTCATTCTTCTTGATCTGCTTCACGTCATTATTTACATGATTAATAAGTCAAGTCTTAACATGAGTAATTTCAAATCATTGTTTGAACTGATAGTTAATCATTGTGCTCTTCAGAAATTTAATCTTCGCTAATTTTTAATACAAATAATTATATTCATGATCTCACTACTTCTTTTATTCTCGCACTTGTTTTATTGAATTTTCTATAAACTCTTTCTTTGCTGTCATCAGACATTAACTTTTGTTGCAGCTTACGCTCTTTAAAGACATTTTTCATTAAGCATGAGACTTTCAGATCTATATTTACTCATTTTAATTGCACTTTTCTGATCACATATGTAATGCAATGCTTAACTCTTTTATATAAAAACATCACTCTTTATTGTGACTGCTTTTAAACTTTGATTGCAAGACAAAATGATGTTATGAGAATGACAATCTTTACTTCTTGATCATGAAAAGTTAAGATTAAATAATATGTTAATGTTTGAATTTCATTTATTAATCTGTGATTGTTCTTGCAGAGTTATTCTTTTATCATTGTTTTCTAAAGTGAAAGCAAAAATTCTAGTCTGAATTTCTTGATAGAATCAAGAAACAACTTCATATAAAAGCTCTTCAATTGCGTTAATGAACATCAAGAGAAGAATGTATCTTTAAAAGAAGTGAAAGAGATAAATGAATTGCAAATAATGCAGCAGATAAAATCAATCAAAGTTATTTTAATGACGTCAAGAATTTTCAAGTTAGCATGAAATCTTTTGATCTTCGCATAGCTTTCTTCAAAGAGTCACATGACTTAAATGTGTTTATTAAAGACTATAAAAAAGTCTTGAAGATAATCATTGAATTTGAATCGCAGCACAGTTGTCTTTTCTCAAAGAACTGATACAATAATTCAATCGTTCAGAGATTCATACATGCAACATTCATATAATGACAATCACAACGCGCGCAAAGCAAATTTTTGAAAAGAGCAATACAATCAAGACAGAATGAATCTAGAAGATGAATAAATGATGATGAATTGCATGAACTGCAGCAATGCTGATTCAGAGACAATTGCAAGCGACGTTAACTCATCATGAAGAAACAGCAACGTAAGATTGAAAAGCTCACACAATGATGAAAAGTATGTTGCTAACATTATTGATCTTCTAATACAGACATCAAAGTTAGAGAAAAAGAAGAGCAAAGATCATTCATGAAAAGAAGTAGCAGTGAAGCTGATGCAACGTCTTCAAAACAATTCAGAAGAAAAAAACAATGAGAATCAGAACGCGTTCATTACGAAGAATGTACAGAAACTGAAGACATTCATACAACTGCTTAGCAAGCAGCTACAAACACAAGATAGCATGCAAATGCAAGATAGCATACGCTTCTCGTTGAAAATCACGTTATGAGCAAACGTGACAAGAGAAGAAGTAACAATAAGAAAGCAACGTTTCAGAAATGAATTGTCATCGCTTCGTAAGAAATGAGAAGTCATGATGAAGATAGCAGAAAGAAAGAAAATAAAGAAGATACAAAAGAAATTTATTAAACAGATTCTTCAAGAAATCACAAACGTGTTGACAGCTCAAAGAAATCTAATTGTATCTCTTCGCAAGCTTGAAAGCGAAGACATCATACTTCATGCAGTGAGTTCAGAAGCTCAAGCAAATCTGAAAAGATTTCAAACATGAGCAAAAGAAATTATGAACTTGACGCGTATAGTGTGTTGAATCTTCGCTGTGCTAGCACATGAGATACACATCACAATAGACACAAGCAATCAGAAAGTGATCATTAAAAGACTAGTAAAAGACAATGTAAGACTTCATGAAAATCTAAAGATTCTAAGAATAGTCTGACTCAAGAAAGTAGTTGAAAGTGAGAAGATTCACTTGTCGCTCATTGTAGAGATTGCAATCAAAGCAATGATAAATCAATTAATGAATGAGAGCATGTTAAACTTGTATCAAGAATGCTTATGCAAACTGTTTGAAAAGAACTGTCACATCACTCAATGTTACAGATGCTTTGAATTTGATCATATGATCAGATTCTGCAAGAAGAAACAACGCTGCGCTAAATGCACAGATAAACATCACATCAAAGAATGCATGATGTCTTTGAATAAAAGACGTTGCATTAATTGCAATGAAGATCATGAACTCTGAAGATACATCTGTCTCAAATAATGACAGCAGATGAAACAGACGTCAGAAATCTACAGAAACAGATTGATCAAATATTCAAAAATGTTGAAATACAATCAGACACTCTTCTCGCTGTTTCTGAACTCTCTAAGCTCAATGAATTCATTGAACTCAACAGACTTCGCAGATTCAACGAATTCTTTAAGCTCAGTAATCATCATGTTGAAAATACGCAATCGAAACGTTAAATCAACATGACAGATAATAGAAGTCAAGAAGAGATGAATTGATCTCTTCTCATGCGCAGCTAGTGACTCAGATGAGACAACATCTGAGCAGACTCAGAAACGCTCAATCAGAAAGTGCGAAAGACTTTCAGTGATTGAAAGCATACAAAGAGTCTTTTCAGCGCAGAGTCAACAACAGCTACAAATAACTCTATGATAAAACAACTCTTTCTACAAATTCTACAGTACAACATCAGAAAGTCATTGAAGATTCAAGAATTGTTCTTAATCGACAAAGAAGTTTGCAAATTCAACATAGTAATCATACAGAAGTAAGAATGCAACATTAATGATTTGCAATCATTTAGCTCAGCTCACAACTTCTTTCATCTAGTGAAAAACTCGTCATCTCAGTCAAGAACATGCATATATGTTAACAAATGCTTAAAACTTGATCAGTGAACAGTAAAAACAGCTGAATCAGACATCTGCTTAATCAGAATATTAACTTGCAACACAGACAACGAAACGCAGATGCTAAGACTTCTAAACATCTACAACTCAAGCTCATTATTCATCACATTCACAGAGAGATTCTCAACTATTTCTTGCTTGAATGAACTACTCAAGAATAACTGCAAACAACTAGTCATAGAAAACTTCAATCTACATCATTCACACTGAGAGAGACGAAGATGCTTCACTTGACATATGATGATTGATATTCTACTAAACGTTATTATAAATGCAAGATTGAAACTACTGCTGAAATCAGACACAATCACTCGCAAGATTCACAGTCAATTTACAATAATAAATTTAGTCTTTAGCAGCGAGAAAATACAGTTTATGACACGCAAGTGTGAAGTATGAATTGATCTATATCAGAAATCAGATCATTTTTTAATTGTCACAGAGCTAAATTTACAAAAAATCTCAGTGCAGTTCTTGACTCGTTGACTCTGAAAAAAAATGAACACAGAAGCATTGAGTGCTTATCTGCGAATACATTTTTTGTCAGATCACTCTCTGAACAGCAGAGCTGAAATGAATGACAGAGTGACAGAAATCATCAAAGTACTACAAGAGATCATTGAGAAGTTTACTTTCTGAGCAAAATTATCAAATTGAGCAAGAAACTTCTGAAATCAGAGCTGCTTCAAAGTAGTAATGAAATCAAGATGACTGCAAATCATATGAAAAATGTAAGACACATTAGAAACATGAAATGAATATCTGAAACACAATGATCACAAAAATAAGATCATCAGACAAACAAAATGCACACACTTCAAATCACAGATGCATGAGCTAAGCAACGCATTGAAATCAATATAATGCTTTGCAAAATAAGCTAGAATCAAAAGTCAATTATTTAAAAAGCTTTCTCAGTTTTTGTTGCTGAAATGAGATAATACTGATTACATGATAACAACGTTTGAAGAAAAAATCGAGATGCTGCGAGAGAAATTCTTCTCTTCATTCTCACAAGCAGACGTCAACGACATTTCAGATTCATTCATATCTTTGACAGTATCATCAAATTCACGCATCTCAAAGAACAAGATGAAGCGAGTAATCAGATGAGTAAAAGTGAACAAAGCGTCAGATGTCTTTGAAATCTCAAACAGAGCACTTCAAGCAGATCTCACAAAACTGATCTCAGTGCTGACGAGTTTATTCAATGCATGCATGATACACAAATATCATTCAAAGCAGTTCAAAAAGACTCAAACAATAGTGCTATGCAAATCAAAGAAAAGCGACTACATTGACTTGAAAACACATTGATTCATTGCTCTGCTTGATATCATGAGCAAAGCTTTAAAGTCAATTATGATCAAAAAATTGATTGATATAACTGAGACTCATCACATGCTTTTGAATGCTCAAATGAGAGTGAGACGCAAGTAATTCATGATCTCAACGTTAGATTTACTAGTTGATCAAGTTCACATTATGTGAGACTGCGAGACTGAGTATGTGATCTTCATGCTAAGTTTAGACATCATCAAAGCGTTTGATTGAGTCTTGCACATCAAACTGTTGCACACGCTGAAAATGAGAAGAATGTCAAGCTACATAGTCAAATGAGCACGCAGCTTTCTAAAGAACAGAGAGACATTGCTGATATTTAATAAGCGAACGAGTACTATGTGCGAGATAAACGCAGACATATCTCAAGAATTTCTCATTTCATCAATTCTCTTTCTATTTTTCAATGCAAGTTTAATTGAAAAATGCAAAGCATTGAGAATCAAAATTGAAGTGCTCAACTTTGTAAATGACATCAACATTCTAGTTTATGACAGATTCATTGAAGAAATTTGCAAAACATTGAGCAAGACACATGATGTCTGCGCGAAGTGAGCTTGAACTCATGATGCAACGTTCGCATCAGAAAAATACGAGCTCACACATTTCATTAGAAAATCAAGAAAATTCAACTTGATGACTAGCATACAAATAGAAAGCTCAATGATTAAGTCAAAGTCAGATGTGCAAGTTTTAAAGATTCAACTGAACATGAAACTGCAATGAAGTGCGCATCTTTAACAGATAGAAGTGAGTCATGTTACAAGAATGCTTGCGCTTAGTCATTTAGAAATCTTCACATGAAAGACAATCTTTGCAAAAGCGAGACAAGTGTACTCAGTTGTAATAAGATCAGAAATCGCATTTGAAGCATCAGTTTGACATCAGCGTGACAAAGAGAAAGAACTGTTAAACAAGAAATGCAAACTAGAAACTTTGCAGAATCAGACTTTACATCATGTTGCAGAAGCATTCAAAAGAATAAGCATTAAAACGTTAAAGATCAAAACATAGACAAGTTCGCTGCATGTTCATTTGAACATGCTGCAGAATAAAGTCACATTACACAGTTGAATCAACGACAGAATGCAAGAGACTAGATGAGCATGCAAACTCATACATGTTCAACTGACGAGAATTAATCATCTCACTTCTCACTTCTCTGTCATCAAGAAAATAGTGCTTCTGAACACATTTATTCAAGAAGACATAAAAATGCAGTCTAGATACAGATGATTCAACTTTTCTACGATGATCTCAATAAGTGATAGCATCGCAATAATGTTATATCACAAAGATCAATAAGAGCAATGATGAGAAAAATACAAGAAACGCATTGCAAATGTTAACACAATCTCAGCACAAAGATCTCATTTATTCAACAAGATGATAAAGATGCGTGATGATCTTCAGAAGATTGAAAGCACTCTTATAACTTACATCAGAATTGAACGCATAAATCTTAACATTTATTTGCACTCAAGAAACGTTTCAAGCATGAATAGCTTGTGATGTGACTGCGAACAAAGTTATCAGACAGCGAAGCATGTACTCATGCATTGCTTGAACTGAATGCATCTACGATCGAGAATGCTATGTGACATTGACTTCTCGAACTATTGAATAATCATCGCGATCACAAAAGATCTCAGAGCAGCAGCAAGAATGATGATGAAAACGAAGCTTCTAAAGCAATTTAAAGTGACTAGAACACTCATTCTTTAACATGCAATCAACGCGAACAAATTTGATACATAGTCTTAATCTTGTTGTTTCAACTGCATGAAGCAGTTGTATAAATAACGAGTGATTTTCTATCTCAGAGAGTTTTGTTCACTCAATACACATAGCATAAAGTTTCTCATGAGTTGATTTAATCGATGTCACAAAAATGTATGAATTTATTATTATTATTATTAGTTTATTTAACAATAATAATAAAATTAATAATTTTATAAAATACATAAAGTAAATTATTGTTGCAAGTCTGCACACTTTAAGTTAGTTTAACATAAATCATGTTAAATCATCATAAACTAGAATAAAGCTGATGTTGACATGCTAGTGACTTAACGTGTCTTCATGAGTAAAACTTGTTAGAAGTTGACATAGAGCGAGTCATATAAATGTAATATAACTAATAGATAAATGCTAAGAAAGAAAAGTATCTACAGAAAAGAACTCGATTCTTATATGTGTGTTTCTCAGCCCTCTGCTAGACTCGATTGAGTTGACGTCTTACACATATGATGCAGAGTTTCAATGACATCATTTCTAGCTTGAATGCTCACTAGACTCGATTAGAATGAAATCAAGACGAAGACGAGAAAGAGTAGATGAAGACTAGAATCATAACAAAACTCATGATGTATGCTTTACATCTTTCTTCTTTAACTTTGAACTTCTAGTTAGAATGTACTCATATGATTCTCTTTATGCTGACTTAAAACATTAGTTCAAAACTCATTAATCTTGCTATTAATGTGTAAACAATATAAAATAAGTTACATACTTAAGATCTTGATTCAAAACTTGAAATCAGAAATTTTAATAATAAAATCAAAATAAGTTCTGCAATGCATTGCAAACATAAATCAAAAAACAACATTGACTGAATTCTTTGTTAGAGATCGACATAGAGCGAGTCATATGAGTGTAATATAACTAATAGATAAATACTAAGAAAGAAAAGTATCTACAGAAAAGAACTCGCTGTTATATGAGTGTGCTCTAGCTCTGTGCTAGACTTGATAGAGTTGACGTCAGGCAAAGACTAGACGAAGACTGAGCGAAGGCTGAGCGAAGACTAGGCGAAGAATAGACGAAGACTAGAATCGTAACATTATCTCTTCTCTCTTGACTATTCATGTTCGCATGAATGTTATTTCGTCGAGCCTTTCTATTGATCTTTCAGACCATCAAAAATGTCTATTGTAGTCAACTCACTATGTAGAAAAAGAGAGATAGAATGACGATCTTTTGTAGCAGACTCACTATGAGAGAGAAAGAATGATAATTGAAGCAGACTCACTAGTTGACTTGCTCATTGAAGAGATCGATTCTGACCGTGTCATTGAAGCAGACTCACTATTGAGTGACTGACTCGATGACGAGATCAATATCGAACGCGTCTTTGAAGCAGACTCACTGTCGATTCGTCTCTACTACACGCATGTAACAGAGCTTGTTTCGTTCATGCCTTTGTAGCAGACTCACTATTCTTGTCATTCAAGCAGACTCTTTTTATTCAGCTTCAAATATTTAACGATAAATGAATTTCAGCTCATATCTTCGTGATTTCAGACATATAGTATATGTTTCATTCTGTTCTCAGTACATATCATCTTGCTGTTGTTTGTCAATTTTGTGAATAGAGATAAGTTGTAGAAAATACGAATAAAAGACGATTCGTTGCTGAATCGAGTGAATTGTCGTTGTAGCAGACTCACTTCGAATGACTAGCTCAGTCGACGAGATCAATCATTATCTGCTCTTGTAGCGGGCTCACTAGTTGACACAGAAACACGAGGTAGATCAATTCGCTGATTGATAGAGCGATGTGAATAGATAGATCATCGCATTGACGAAAGATGTCTTTGAAGCAGACTCACTAGTTGACTTGCTCATTGAAGAGATTGATTCAAATCATGTCTTTGAAGCAGACTCATTAATTTGATTGAACGACACAGATTGTTTTGACTCGTCTGATTCACGAGCTTGAGTTGATTCTCAAGCAATCAACGAAGATTCTTTATCATTGATTTTATGAGCGACTGTTCTTAGCTCATTTAAATATTCAAAGAATCTCTTGCGAATAAAAAGTGATACAAATTCAAAGAATTTCTTGCGAATTTCTGAACAAACGAAGTAGATTGTTTCATATCATCTACACGTTGATAGTAGAATTGATGAGTATTTATCTAATGTTAGAGATCGGCATAGAGCGAGTCATATGAGTGTAATATAACTAATAGATAAATACTAAGAAAGAAAAGTATCTACAGAAAAGAACTTGCTGTTATATGAGTGTGCCCTAGCTCTGTGCTAGGCCCGATAGGGTTGACGTCAGGCGAAGGCTAGGCGAAGGCTAGACGAAGATTGAGCGAAGACTGAGCGAAGGTTGAGCGAAGACTAGGCGAAGAATAAACGAAGGCTAGAATCGTAACATTCTTGACTGAACTTATCACAGAATCAAAACTTGAAATCAGAAATTTCAACATCAGAATTATAATCTTGATCAGCAATTTTCTATCAACACAATAACTAGAAGCTCAGAATCAATGAGTGCATCTTACTATAAACATTGAAATGCTAAAAAAGAATCATTTCTATCACAGAATTGAACAGCACAGAAAGAGAACATAAATGCGTTGTTGAAAGAAACAAAATCAAAGAACATAAACATGTTGCTCATTGACTATAAAATGACAAATATCAGCATCAATACTGAACTGAATGCTTAAATAATCACTTAGAAAGCAGATAATATTATTGTCTTTATTCAACATATGTGTCACAAGCATAATATTGAAATAGAGATTCACAATAATTTGATTCAGATGTTAAAAGATGTTAACAAGATAAACATTACATTGAAGACTTAGCAGACTAGTCTGCAAGAAAAGATAAAAGATAAAATTAAAAGCATAATTATACATTATTTGAAATTCTTTGCATAAGATTGATTGAAATTTTCTGTCTTCAAAGATTAAACATTGAAGTTGATTAAAATGTTGAACTCATTTCTGTTTGAAAATTTGTCACAGAATGTAAACAACTGACTGTCACGAATGCAAAATAAGTGAAAGATCAACAAGAATCACTTTTCTATTGAAGAGTTAAAAACAATCTACATTGAAAGTTGAGTCAATGAAGCTACAATTAAACATATAGCATTATGAATGTAAAATACATCATTGAACTCATTTCTAAAAGTTGAAGAAGTACTATTAATTCTCAATAAAATGTATGATGATTTCAATCATCATCATATAATTCAATGACAGTACTTGAAACTATATTAAAATAAAATCTTCTTTCATGAATTTTAAATGAAATTTCAAAGATTCAGCGTAGAATTAAGATATAATAACGAAACTTTTCTAAATAATTTACAGCATAAAATCAATTTAGATCTTCAACGAGTGATGCTTAATAAACAAATCACGAATTTGAATAAATTTGCTAACATCTGCATGCAAGCTGATTTTAAAATTAACTGAGTTAAACATTTAATCAGTCGCTTAAGTCTCAGCAACTTTGACTGCTCACTTTGTCACTAACACTTTATCTGCTTGTGCTTTGACATCTTGTCTTACGTTGTCAATTCTCTTGTGAAAGAAATTTAAAATGTTGAACTTGAATTTTAATAAGAAGAAACTAATGCAAAAAGATTGAAAATAAAGCTTATCAATGCTTTGAAGTTATTCAGATGCACAAAATCACTGCAAATTTGAAAAATAATCAATTTTCATCAAAGTTGTAACTGAAAACAACATGTTTATATCTTGCTTTATCAGCATGCTTGATAATTCTTTTGATATCAAGTCATTTACTGTCAACATCATCTTAAATAGTTGAGAAAAAATATTAAGATTTCTCACTTTGATAAATACTGACATGATTGATATAACTTTTATTGATAAATTCTTAATGTTAAAGCTATGTGAACATTTTGATATTCAGTTAGTTTCTCTGTCAAAATTGAAGTCAATTTAATTATATAATGAAATCTTCAATCGAAAATCAATTATGCATGCTCTGTATACATCAATCATGATATAAAAACACAAGAATGAAATGATGTCTTTATTAATAACTTGTTTAAAGTAGCATAAGATAATCATCAACAATTCATGATTGAAAAGAAATCAAATTTTGATAAATTTTGCAAACAATCAATTAATATTCTCATTAAATATTCAAGCATTGAAATCTGTTGTTTCTAAAGCAAGCAGTCAGTCAGAATTAAGCAAGTTTTGCGAAACGAAATTAAAAAACTTGAAGTCAATCATTACGTTCATGATTATATTGAAAAGATTAATGATTTCAAAATTAGTAAACTTACTTAGCGCTTCTGTCTCAATATTGAAGCGTTCTTTCAGTACTTAGTCTAAGTTAATTGAGATAAAGAAGATTATCAATATTATCATGATCAAAGTCACTGTTTATTAAATTCTAGTCACGAACAAAAAGATTAAAATCTTCTCATTGACTATTAGCGAAATTAATAAAGCGTTTAGCTCAGTTAAAAGTTCTTTGCAACTAAATGAAATGATCTTTGTCATGTCATTAAAGAAACTGAAGATCAAACTTTCAATAGTTTATTATAACTTTCTGAATGTTTTTGATAAAGAAAAGATAACTCAGTTGTCATTGTATCAATTATACAATCACAAAATTAAATTGAAAGATAAAGATTAATCTTCTAGAAGATGACTTTATCTCATTATGAGTCATAAGCTACAGAAAATTAAAGAGTGTTTAGAAAAGTATTTGAAAAAGAAGTTCATCATACTCAGCAAAGCTTCTTTCGCTTCGTTAATACTATTTGTCAAAAAGAAAGATGATAGTCTTTGCTTCTGCATAAATTATTGAAAACTGAACACTTTGATCAAAAGAAATCGTTATTCAATACTCTTGATAAACGAAATACTAGCTTAAATTCAAGACAGTAAGTATCTGATTTGACTTGACATTATTGCTGCATTTAATAAGCTTTACATGAGTTTTGAAAGCGAGAATTTAACTACATTTGTTACTTTCTTCAATATTTACAAGTATAAAGTAATGCTCTTTGAATTAACTAATAATTTAATATTTTTTCAACATTATATCAATAATGTATTGTTTAAATGTCTTTACAAATTCTCTCAAATTTATCTGAATGACATTCTCATTTATAGCAAGACGTTGAAAAAACACAGAGTTTATGTGAAAGAAGTGCTAAACAAGCTTTGTGAGATCAATCTGTAAAGAAACATTGACAAGTGTGAGTTCAAGATTTAGAAAATCTCGTTTCTGAAACTACTAATATTCATTAATGATTTGCGAATAAATTCTTGAAATATAGATGTAATTTAAAGCTGAAAAGTATTGCGTTTGTTGATTTATATGCAGATTTTTATTGACTTCTGCAATTTCTATCAATAATTTATAAAGAACTTCTCAAAGATTACTCAACTTATGATGAAGTTGACTCAGAAAAATCACTTCTTTAAATGAATTAAGATTTGTCAGAAGATCTTTGAAGAATTAAAGTAACAGATAATGACAGCATTTGTTTTGAAGCATTTGAACTCAATCAGAAAATCTATTCTGAAAACTAACTTTTCAAACTATGTGAATGATGATGTATTGTCTCAGTATGACGATGAAGAAATTTTACATTCAGTGATCTTTTATAACAAGAATATGATTTTCGCAGAATGTAACTACGAGATTTACAACAAAGAACTGCTGACTATTATTTGCTGCTTGAAACATTGATGCTTCAAATTAAAATGTATGAATATTTTGATCAAGATTTTCATCAATCATTCAAATTTGAAGTACTTTATGATCAGCAAAAAACTGATTCAATGACAAGCTAAATGAGCTGAGAAGTTATTTGAATATAACTTCAATATTATTTATTCGTCAGAAAAACAGAATTTGAAAGTCAACACGCTGACTTAAATGTTTAATGTCAAGTCAGTTCAAATAAAAGATTATCAAAAGCTTTATCAACATCAGATGTTATTGTTTGAAAGCAAATTTAACTTGCAATTAATTGACGCATCAGAATCTGTTTAAGAATCTTGTCAAGAATTTTATCAAGAATCTCATCAAGATCTAACTCAGAATTCTGATTTAAATTCAATTAAAGAAGTGATTTCTATTCAGAATTAAATCATAGCAGACAATCATATAAATCAACTGTGTATTGATTAGACTGATTGTCAAGTCGAGTTTTGAATTGGCATTTTGAATTTGACTCAACTTGAAGTCGAGTTGCTCACATTTTCAACTCGACTCGAGTCGAGTTGAGCATATTTTCAACCCGATTCAATTCGATTCAACTAGAAATCGAGTCAACTTGACTTGACTCGTCAAGAACTCAAGCTTGACGTCAAGAGAGTTAAATATAGAAATTTTTCCGGTTTTTTGCTTTTGCATTACCTTTTTGCATTATCTTTTTGATAGAAAGTCATGACGAAAAACATGAAGACTATATGATAGAAAGTCATGAAGAAAAGTCATGAAGAGAAGTCATGAAGAAAAGCTATAAAGAAAAGTTATGAAGAAAAGTCATGACGGAAAAACATGATAGAAAGTCATGAAGAGAAATCATGTAGGCTGTTCGATCAAGCTATTTACCTCTATCTAATATCTTGTCGAGTCGAGTCGAGTTTTCGAGTCAAGTTGTCGAGTCGAGTTGTCGAGTCAAGCTTCTCAACCCGACTCAAGTTCTTGAATTCAACTTCTCAATTTGATTCGACACTTTTTCAAAAAAATTTCAACTCGACTCGACACTTTTCGAGTCGAGTACTCAACTTGAACTCAAGTACTCAACTCGACGCAATCAGTCTAGTATTGATATTCAAACAGTTATCGAACAGAATAGAAAAACTTGTCAAGATATTAATCTAGACAATTGTCAAGTACTTGATAAAGTACTCTGAAAAGATGATAAACTATAAGTTTCTCAGTCAAAAATCACTCGATTGATAAGAAAAGCATATGATTTTTCGATTAATGATTATTCTAACATGAATCAAACATTAAACTTGCTTAAATAATCATATTGCTGATCAAAAATGAGAATTATGATCAAGCATTACATTTGAAACTGTTACATATGTTGTAGATCAAAAGCTTCTAAAGATCAAATCAATGAATTGCTGAAATCATTGTTCATACTTAAATAATAATGAAAGAACATATTTTTAAACTTTATTATCAACTTATCAGAAACTGAAGAAAGCAATGCAATTCTGACAGTAGTAAACAGATTGTTCAAAAAACATTATTATATTTCATGCTAATTAAATAATGAAAAAATCACAGCAGAGCAAACAGTCAAGCTTCTGTTAGTATAAGTTTTTCATACATATGAACTATTGAAATCAATAGTATTTAATTATGATTCTTAATTCATATCAATTGTTTGAAAGTCTCTATGCATAAAACATGACATCAAGATGAAACTGTTCACAGACTATTATTTACGAATTGATGATCAGACAGAAAGAGTTAATCAAAATATGAAATAATATTTACGAAGTTATTATTCATACATGCAAGATGACTGATTCGTCTAATTATTTATGACTAAATTTGTTAATAACAATGCTATCTCATTATTAATTGAACAGTCAACAATCTTTCTGAATAAGAACTTTCACTCTCATATAAGCTTTAATTTGAATTTGACTAAATATAAAATCACTCGCGCTAAAATTGAAGCAGACAAAGCAGAGAATATCTTTAAGCATATAAAATAATCATTATCATTAGTTAAGCAAGCTTTAAAAAGAGCTAAAATTACAATAAAGAAACAAATTGATAAACGTTGAAAGAAAATGATTTATGAGATAAATGACATGATGTTTCTGAACTCAAGAAACATTATCACTTCAAGATCATTCAAGAAGTTAAATGATAAAATGCTAGAATCTTTCAAGATTCTTGTTGTAATAAATAAAGCATATTGATTGAAACTATCATTAATAATAAAGATTCACAATAAATTTATCTTGAATCTGTTATAATTAAATTCTGCAAATTCATTAAAGAGACAACAAAATAAGTCGTTAAACTTTATAATCATTGAAAATGAAGATAAATAAAAAGTAAAGAACATTTTGATCTTCAGACATTATGAACGAGATAAACAACTTCAGTATTGTGTCAATTGAAAAGAATATGACGTCAGTTTACATTGATATAACGTTGATGAAAGTGAATTCAAAGAATGCTTGAAAGTCATGAATGACTTTCATGAATAATATTTTAACAAGTCAAGATAGAAATCAATTCAAAAGATGAAAATCAACTGAATTGTAGCAATGAGAACATTGTTTAATGAAGATAAAAAATAATGTTGCAAGCGTGCACGCTTTGAGTTAGTTTAACATAGATCATGTTAAACTATCATAAACTAGAATACAGCTGATGTTGACACGCTAGCGATTTAGAATGTCTTTATGAGTAAAACTTACAATGTGTGCTTTACATCTTTCTTTTTTAGCTTTGAACTTCTAGTTAAAATACACTCATATAATTTACTTTATGCTGACTCATAACAATTATAAATAATAACATGAAATAAAATAAATGACAAGAATTAATGATGTTTTTAAACAGTCAGAAATAAATAATTTTTAGCTAGTAATAAACTAATCATTGAGTTAAGTTTTGAATTCACTTTTTGAATTTAACTTGAATTGAAGTCAAGTTATAAATATTAATAACTCAATTTAACTCAAGTCAAGTTATTTTGAACTTAACTTGAATTGAGTCAATTTAACTTAATTTGTCAAGAACTTAAACTTGACGTCAAGAGCATTAAGAATAGAAATATATAACAATATTTTCGCTTGTAATTTTGCAATGAATTGCATTATCTTTTCGCATTATTTCTGACGGTTTCTAGGGCTAAATCTTGTCTTGAAAGTTAGAAAACAAGAGAGAATACTGTCTATTTATTCTTCTGTTTCTCGTCTACTGTTGAGATCTAGATTAAGATTTATTAATAATTGATGACAACAAGATGATGATCTTTTCTACCACTTTTCATGCTCTTTTCTTCGCTTGTCAATGAGAAGAGGTTAAAATGTTAAGAAAGAAGATTCAAAAGAAGAAGAATTTCAAAGAAGAGAGAAATTAATGAAAGAGAAAGATCAAAGAAGAAAAAGATTAAAGAAGAAAGAGATCAAAGAAAAAAGAGTCAAAGAAGAAAAGTTTCAAGAAAAAGAGATTAAAGAAGAGAGAATTCAAAGAAAGAGAGAAGTCAAAGAGAGAAAAGTTAAAGAAAAGAGATTAAAAATTAATGTCTTGACAAGTCAAGTTGAGTTTTCAAGTCGAGTTGTTGAATTCAGCTTTACAATTCAATTTGAGTTCTCAAGTTTAACTTTTCAACTTGAATCAACTTAAATCTTAAAATTTTGCAACTCAACTTAACGCGATCAGTTTAGCTAGTAACAAAGAAAATAAGCTATAAATAAGTTGAAGTTTTTGCTTAAAAAGATTTCTTCAATAATTAATAAACGTAATTATTAAACAACTTATTAATCATTAAACAGTAGCAAGTTTACTAGAAAATTACTCAAGAAACTCTCTCATTAGTAAAATAATCTTACTACAGTAAATGTATAAATTAATTAATCAATAAATATTTTCTTTTTTTTTGAATATTTTTCATAATATTTCTGAAAAATTAACAAGTTAGTTTTATTATAAATTTTTATTTAAGTCATTTATATTTTACATATTAATTTAAGTAAATTTAATTTCAATTATTTATTACTTATTAATTTATTACATTTATTTAAAAAACTGTAAATTTATAATAATAAAATTATATATTTTTAAATAATTTTAATTGCATTGTAACTAGACTGATCATCGAGTCGAGTTTCGGGTTGACATTTTGAATTCGATTCGATTCGAAGTCAAATTGCTAACATTTTCAATTTGACTCAAGTCGAGTTGAGCATATTTTCAACTCGACGTGACTCGACTTGACTAGGAATCGGGTTAACTCGACTCGACTCGTCAAGAACTCGAGCTTGGCGTCAAGAGAACTTAATATAGAAATTTTTCCGCTTTTTTGCATTATCTTTTTGCATTGCCTTTTTGCATTACCTTTTTGCATTTGATAGGGAGTCATGACAGGGAACATGAAGGCCGTTTGGTAGGAAGCCATGGTAGGAAGCCATGGTAGGAAGCCATGACGGGGAACATGAAGGCCGTTTGGTAGGGAGCCATGGTAGAGAGCCATGAAGGGAAAACATGAAGGCCGTTTGGTAGAGAGCTATGATAGAAAGCCATGAAGGGGAAACATGAAGGCCGTTTGGTAGGAAGGTTTGATAGAAAGTCATGACGGGGAATCATGAAGGCCGTTTGGTAGGAAGGTTTGGTAGAAAGTCATGACGGGAAATCATGAAGGCTGTTCGACCAAGCTATTTACACCTATCTATCTACTTCTTGTCGGGTCGGATCGGGTTGTCGGGTCGGGTTGTCGGGTTCAGCTTTCCAACCCGATCCGAGTTCTCGGGTTCAAATTTCCAACCCGACGCGACCCGAATCCAAAAATCTTTCAATTCGATTCGACACTTTTCGGGTCGAGTACCCGACCCGACGCAGTCAGTCTAACTGTAACAAATAAAAATTTGAGATAAATTTAAATATAAAGAATAAATTATCATTATTGCTTACGTTATCAAAGTTATTTTTCGTAAACGATAAATTAATTATAAATTTTATAAATAAGTTAGTATTAAAAAATAGTATAATCTTTAAAAATGCTGAGTGTATAAATATTAATACTTTTGACGATAAGTTTTTATTAAGTATACTAAACTTCAGTTTATTTGAAACGTTTAGATTAATAAAGGTAAAGTCAAGAAGCTTTTAACTTTGTTGCTTGATGTATTAATTATTCTATAAATATTAAAACATAAAGCATACAAACTTCTTTCTATGTAATTTTATCAAATGTTTATCTATACTAAAAACAAAAGAAATCTCTTATTCCTTTGAATCCCTCATCTTCTTGATCGGTTTCCGTAATTGGTACTTGTGATAATCGGCTCGCTGCTATCGTTATGGAATGGTTGGCTTCAGGTGCGGTCTGAGTCTCTCTTACATCGACCAGGGCAGAAATTGACTTAATAGTGAGCTTATAGTCTTCTAACATCGCATAGAGAACTTGATCATGATTGAGGTGAGATCGAAACTTCCTCATCCAGTACTGATCTAACAATAGATCCGAGCTCTCTAGTATCGGTCCATTGACATCGAAGACAAACCCTAGCAGCCGGAAAATGTTTCGACTTTCATTCATACCGACTGTACGCTGTACAGCCAATATGAAAGAGAAGCATACATTCTCCAACATGATTGGGGCATCAAGGGTAGGTTGTCCCTTCAAAAAGAAGTTCCAATTAGCTAAATCGTTTCCTTGAGATGGCCGAGCATTTTTGGGCTGAATATATGAGTGAAATTGCTCAAGAGATAACAAGGCAGCTAAGAGCAACGCAAGCTCAGCAGGTGGTCCTGAGCATCTTAGACGTATAAGTAGCTGCTGGTACAAGAGCTGTCCGTCTTCAGATGATACCCAGTCGCGCATGGTTGAAAGGGTCCGGCCGGTATATGTAGAAACAAAGACAAAAACTAAGAGAATGCCGTTTCCCGGTTTTCGAAGAGATGAGAGTTCACGATAAGTTTGTTCGCTGATACTCGTTAACAGAAGCGACTTTGGATTTCTGAGGTGGAATACCGACAAGAGTACACTAATAACTCCCACTTGTTGAACACCTATATTATCTAGTAACGTCTTGGGAAGATCCTTGAGACGTGTAAGCACTTGTCAACGCCGAAAATTTGACGTTCATACCAAATACTTGTCGGGAAACCCAACTGGTAAAAACATCTTCGAGCTCATAATCCAATCTGGCACATCTGGAACAACTGTTGAACTAATGACATTCTCCTTCGAGACACGAACAAAGAGCTTGGACCTTGCAAGGGTTTTGCGTAATTCTCGGGGATCCAATGTTCCAAATGGCTTCGGATCCAAAATGTGACATCCAAAGGCAAGGCCATATAAGATCAAGTTTTCGAGGGACGTGAAATCGACTACTTGACTAACCTCGTACTGTTGACGCACGACTTTACCGCCGGATAAGCGTAGCAGCTCACAAAGTAGGAACACCATTTGAGACTCTAGACATTTCCAGCCTATAGTCGGAAGCCGAGACGTCATGGGAAGCTGGCATAAGTATTTTTGAACGTTTATCTTGTCATGGAACCAGTCTTGAGCTTGCTGGATGTGTCTGTGCCAATCATCCAAGTCTCGCTGGAGAAGCTCTTGAACAAGATCAGAGGAGTGATCTTCGAGTAAGTTCAGGCATAGAAAGAGAACATTCTGCATGTATTGTTCTTTTATTTGAGGATGACAGATCTAGCAGCGATTAGTGAAGGCAATCAGAGCGAATACAGGAAGACAGATCTACTTCAATGTTGTGATCCAGGACGACCCTCTCAACCCCTGCACTGAAGCGGTTCGATCTAGCGGCACCATCGTAGCATGACGCAGGACCACAAATTCCTTCAATTTGAATTCCGTTGGCATCATTCAAAGAAATGTTTCTGGAACTCGGTTCTACCTCCTAACGAACCAAAACAAAAGGTGGATTAATGGGATACTCTTCGAACAAAAGAATAAGCTTCCTCACCTTGATATCGTTCTCATAATCATCCTGCAGGTAGTCTTGATCGTAAGCATCTCTGATCAGTTCGCTCAATCGTAAAAGCTCAGGTTCCTGGCCGTTGGGATATGGAATGTTCGGCGAGACTACTGGCTCTCTGAGGACTGTGTTGAACTCTTCGGTCACAGCAGTTGCTGAGACACTAGTCATTCTGGTTTGGTCGTGTCCCTTGGCCGTACAAGATGTACATCGCAGAAAGGAAAGACGAAGGATATTTAATAGATACCCAGGGGCTCCTCTTGTAACATAGCCTGAGTCAGGTAGGCCAACTTACATTCAATTACGGTTTAACATCAATTACTGCAAGCGCATCAATCATGGCAGATTAGACGTATACGTTGTCATCTTGATACTTGACAAATGTTCAGAGTCAAATAGGTACTGTGTCTGATGCTAAAACGCCCCTAGCGCACACATTTAAAATACAGCTAAAATCATCGCGACATAACGAAGCTGCGCAACACGATACGTTTTTCTGGCCACAACACCCCCCACTGCGCAGCGTAGACGCGACAGCAGAGCTTTGACCCAGTTTCAAAGGCCGCCAGCGCCGATTGTGTGCGCTCTGGTTTCAAACGATGCGGAGCCAGGATGCACAGCGTACAAACGCTGTATGGGCTTCATTATGCTTCACTGAGTAGAACCAACCCGGGAAGAGCCATGACGTAACAAGCAGTGCATGAGCAAACACAGCTAGTGCTGAAATGAATCAGATATTCTTTCTGATTCTGAAGTTGAAACATAGCAACCTGCAGCACTTTTGCAGTCTCACCAACCGGGGGATGACTTTCAGTCCCCCTTCACTAAAGAGCTTAGATCAACATTCTCGTTCAGAAGCGCCCCACTGCGTTCGTTGTAACGGTTGATGTACACATTGCTGGTTATCGTTCCTGCGTTACAACAGCGCTCTGAGATCAGCGCTGTGTCCAACAGGAACAGGAACCGGCAGTCAAGAATCTGCCTGCGAGAAGTATGACAAATGGTGATCTAACTCTTTCCTAAAGGACAAGAGCTGCTGTCTCAATGCTCAATTTTCTCGGTACGCTTCGCGCTTTGTGAAGGTTCTATTCATATCAGAAGCCGAGTTCATGACAATCAATCATAATATCCATGTATGTTTCAATGAGTTGTGCAAGTTTGGCTAGGTCCCAAATCAACCAGTAAGACGCAGACCCGATGACGGGGGTCGTATGGCCCCGCATCCGCCGGTCTTGTCATGAACCTTAATCGATGGTGTGTATATCTTACGCTGGTCAAAAGAGACCGCATTCAGCAGCTGTTCGATTAACGAGGAAATCAGTCAGGAACTGCTACCGAAAGATCCCATATTTCAGTTGAGCTGCTTAAATGGAATTGAAATTTGATCGTACGTTGCCGGACGAGCCCCCTGGTACAGTACAATCATCTTGAAATGTCGTCAATGACATTGGGGGAAGCTGCCCTAGGCTCTGGTCGAACATGTGATTTCGGCCTCTGTCTAGCGTTCCCCATCGAAAGTTATCTACTCAAGTTATTCTTGCGCTCGCTCGGAGTTTCAAGTCAAGTGGACTAAAATCATTCTACGATACGTGACTCGAGATCACAAATGAGTGAGTCGATTCGATAAGTGACGCTGACAGATTCTGATCCATGGAGGTCTCGTATCGCTGAGCTGCCTTTCTCCTTAGAAGATGGCATGTCAGATTGGAAAATACGTGAGATTTTCCGGAAATGCTGCAGTGTTGAATATATGAAGTGTTCTGTGAAGCAATTTAAGAAGAATCATATTTAACAGTGAATTTTTAAAAGAGTTTTGATTAAAACTCGCTGAAACTGACTTCTGATTAACGGGAGAAGTATTCCCTTTTGGCGCGTCATTTTTGTTCTTCATCCAAGTTTCTAATTACGCTCTTACACACCCTTTTGGCTGAGTGAAGGTTTGAAATGTAGTGCAATATGAAAACGAGTACTGATTTCACTGAACGTTAGGAAAGGTACTTTCGTAAGAGCCTCAAAAATGAAGCTTGTGCCGGCTGACTGATCACCGCAAACAGCAGATTGAGAAAAGACAACATGCTCTCAGGATCGCAATTGTGGAGCTGATCGGTTGTGCTGAATACGCTCCCCTGCTCATCGCTCTGAAAGCCTTCCAAGAGGCGCTCGGAAATATGTGAAGGAGATTCCCTCCCCCTTGTATGTACAGGATCCTGCACCTAGCCATATCTGGCCGTAACATTCGAAGGCCTTATCAGTTCCCCCTTAACGAGTCTAAAGGCTCAACGAAATTTCTTGTACGACCAGCCTATGCTGCGGATATGCACTCAACGCCCGCTCGAGTGGTCCCATTTTTTGCTGAGCTTGTGTTTGAGGAAACACCGTTCTGATCCTTGCATAATCTAGACTACACATCCCGGTACTTGACTTACATAGCGGCATCTGCAGTACCCACAGAGTAGGTTAGTTCCGTCGTGGCTGACCTTCCTTGATCATCAATCCAGCCAGTGGATCTCTTTTAGTAAACTCTTGCATCAAAAGCTCCCCGCAGCCCATTCTATACGGACTATAACTCTGACACGTAATCATAGGGTAATACGACTCTGCGAGATTCATCGAATCCTTGAAGAATAATTGTCAGAGATCCTTACTTCACAATGGCAACGTCTCCTTTCCGGAAGACCTTTCATCCTGTTCTTGACCCAGTCGATATCGAAGACATTGAAACTCATGTCAACAATCTACAACGTCAACGAAACGAGGATGATTATAACATGAACTATAAGAAAGATTGTCGGAGCCTTATTGTTTCCGTGCAGTGTCTTATTGCTCACGTTAACTTCTTAGTTGGCAAATGCAAAAGTAAAGTAAATAATTATTATCCCGCTCATCGAACTTATACTAACATTCGTCGACGTAAAGAAACAGAGCTTAAAGGACGCAAACCAAGCCATCATCGCTCTGCGAGGGGAGAAAAGGACTCTGACGGAGGCTGCGGAGGCTTTGCGGAAAGAGAATGCCGGTTTAGAGAGGCGGCTTGCATCAACCATGGCAATGGAAAAGAAGGAAATCTACGGAGCAGACAACGAACTTGGTAGGCAGGGTGAGCATGATGCTTCATCTGTGTCGTCTAGGTACAGATACATTTTTTTAGTGTCTCTTTTTTTTTGAGTATGCTAACATTCGGCGAACGTAGGGAAAGCTTGTCATCACCCTCGACTATCACGATCACCCAGGGATAAAAACGCTCAACTTCACGCCTTGATTCAGTATCGCTGGACATCAAGCCGCCTTACTGATCCGTCATCTGGGACATTCGTGTTGGATAAAAGGATAAGACGAGATTGGATTGGCCTTGAGGCGTTCGGCCTTGAGGTGTTCGACCTTTCACATTCCTTTAAAACTGTCCCACAGGAAAACATTGCTGCGTGTACATTCTCCAGAACCTAATAATAGTTGAATTCTATACCAATTCCTAGCTCCATCTGCAATCGCCTAAGCACGAGCCCCAACATTGTGAGTACTCTGACGGTAAAGCTGCATACAATGACTGAACGCAAAAACATGGACTGAACATCCAAGAGTATGATGGCAGGGTATACTCAGTAGTGCCGTTTTTAACGGAATGAATTGCTCTCGCCACCTTGAACGCTTCTAAAGAACACAGGATATATCAAAATTGCTAGTTCATTCAGCTTGGAGCCAAGGGCAGCAATATTGGCAGGCATAAAGAAGCGAGCCAAATGATAACCTCTCGTCGTTGGGGGATATGATCACCGCTCCCGAGCGCTGCTTCAGAAGTTCAGGGTGGTTTGGGTCTCATATAAGCGTCATGCAGCATCTCAACTGGTTGATTAAGCATATGAAGGACGAGGAGGATGCTCAGCCTGGCGCGCATAACCGTTCCAATCGAGTATCCAAGGTGGCGATGGTTTGAATTCCTAGCTGGTAGCTAGGCCTGTTCGGCATGATCAGCATTACTGCGCAGCATAGACAAATCCATCATTGAGAGGGTGGCCTACAGAAACATACAGGGGGAAGCGCGGAACAAGACATAACAAAGGCTCGGAAAACCTCGATCCGCGTCTCTCTCCTGAGGCAGCATGTGACAGTCACATCCGATGGGACCTGCCGACACACAGAGAAGCTAGCTTTGATTCAACAAGGCGCCTATATAGAGCAGCATCATAATTACGTGCTTCAAGAACATCCTAACATCGCGTTGAACGTGTTCCTAAGAGGCCGAGCGTACTTTAGTTGCTATGCGAGATATCGAGCCAGACGGCAAGGCAGACCAGATCGTTAACGCGGCCGAGAGATTCGAAGGCGTCATGTCACTGAGAGAGAGATCTTGCTGAAACTTTAAAGGCGTCTTTAGGTATGCTTGAGCCAAGTGGGACGTCTTATTTACCAGGCACGTTGTAGACTTCGTTGTGGACAAGGCCAAGTCTGTATCCAACGCACATTCCATCGTCAGGGAACAACTGTTGGTTCCAATTCCCACCCAAGACAGAGACCTCACGTCTGCGCAATGACCGCGCAACCACAAAGTCCTCCTACGGCACAAACATCAAACATTCAAGGCAACAGCACAAGCTCGTTTCTGAAGCAACGATCAGAGTATGTGTGGCAGTGCCGAGCCCAGTTCTTGCGCTGACGTCGACATAGTACTCAGATCCCTTCGCTCTCCACAGGCTACACCGGTCTTGTTATGCATGATCCCTCCCCGACAAGAGAAGCCTTTGTACCGATCGAAACCATTGGTCTTAGCTGGCTTCGCCGGGCGAAAAACAACGGTGCCAATTTGGAACCTTTCAATCAACTCGACCGCCAAGAGCTCAGGCTTTTCATCCATATGCTGAGAGGAGGGGCCTTGTCAGCCGAGGAGCAGACAAATTGGGAGAAAGAAGCCGTGGAGAAGAAGATGGAAGAGATATTCCATCACTATCTGGAGAAATATCCGACAAAAGCCAGCCTCCTCGCTGGGATGTACTCAGAATGGCGCGAGAAGCACAATAGCTACGAAAACAATAACCACATTCAGAAGGTCAACGCAAAAAGGACAATAACAGCTCTATACTGCTCGTTCCGCGCGGTGGTCCAATTAGGTCCAGCTCCAGCAGAACTCGGTCAGACATCGAACGGATATCCAGTTACGGTTAAACCATATGGCGGCCAGTCTACCAGCATCAACGGCGACAAATTACCGCTTGCCAGCAGGATATTTCATGACTTCAAGTCGGATACTCCACCTCGCGATGCTTCAACTCAGGATGCATCAAGGCAAAAGACGAACGAGTCGTCGTTGCCTCGCGACCTGGTGTTCCCGCAGGAACAGTCACATAAAGCATATTCCCAAATTGGCCGTGCCGCCGGGTTTGTGGTCCCTGGGGTAATAATGCAGGGCGAGCAGAAGGGTGTTGCGCGGTCGGCGACTTCACCTACTTCACTGAAGCGTAAGGCTTCAGGTACATGCTTAAAAGAAGCGAAGGTTCCCAAAAGGAAGGATCTTTGAAATGATGATGAAGATAAAACCGGCCACTTGGCTGCGAGCTCAGCGGCTATCTCAAAGGGAAGCATCTCGTCAGAATGAGATTGGCTTTTGATCACTTCGCACAATTGTTTTGCAATTTGCAGTCAGTCTCATATTCGAGCAAATGTTGGCGTCGACAAATCCGCTGGCGACCGGAGTTGTGTCTTCGATATGACTCGATGACCGACGGACTATTCTCTTCTCAATACACAGCAAGGCGTGTTCCAGCCAATTAAGATAGCTGTATACCCTATAAGTTGGTGGTGTAACACATCCGGAAGTTGCCGGACACCCTTCTTGCCCTATCCTCTACAACAATAAGCGGAACTGTAGACGACAAATCCAAGTGACCGCTGTCTGTAGACCCTTTACCCTCTTTGCTTAGTCAATTCTTTTTTGAAATCTCTGGGGTAGGACTATGGTCACGCATTTAGAAATCGATGGGTCCTGTTCGTTTCTTTTCACTGAGTCCATGAAATCACGTTTAATGTAGGAGGCCTTCACACTTTGCCAATGCTCCAGTATAGAGAAGCATTCCTCCTTCCCCGACAGAGGATGAATACGGTTCCAGTTTTTCATCTCGATTCATCGCTCTTCCACTCAAAGTTCTACCATATGATCAATTCGTGCTGGCCACGCCGCGCAACGTAGTGAGCTTATAGCCAAAGCCCATCCTAGCGTGGTAAATTCTAGTACTTAGGGCACGATCTTAGGCCCGTAATCCACCTCCCTACATCTATTCATCATTTCTGTGCTGCTCCACTTCTTAGATGCACCTCTTTTGTGTTCCACACAAGGAGTCTCTGCTGGAAGATATCTTCTTCTGTACAACTCGACACCGATCTGGACGGATACTCGATTCGATAGAGTCCGAAACAGTGCTCCCTCCTCCCTTCGAATCATACAAGTCCGACTACGACAATGCTGCTTCTTTAGCATCGCCTTTCCTGTGTAAGCTGCAGCTTCGGCGACGGCCTTCCAAATCAGATTCTGAATCTGCTGAAACAGCACTGTTCCTGCTTGTCCTTCTCAGCATCATAAGTCTGAAACCAAGATGAAGCCAAGCCATAAAGATGGAAAGGATTCATTGCTCAAACATAAAGGAGTTTTCGTATACTGCCTGCAAAGCTACGAAGCTTTCGTCTCACGAAGCTGTACTGAGGCGTAACCTCAAAAGCCCAGACTAACCCGTGTCTCCTTCATCATGGCCTTTTTAGAAACACAGCTTTCCAACTGAATGGTCCCCATCCCTTTCCTCCACGACACATTCACTCTCCTGTCCAACTTCTCCCATCATCGTCCTCTCCTCCGCCAGCTGCTGCTCGGTCTCCTTAGCCTTTTCTCTCCAGGTGCTGTCAGAGAAAAGGAAACCCTCTATGTCTGAGAGTCCGTGATCCTTGGGTATGTGGTCAAATGTTGTCTGGATTGGATCATTTGAGCTTTCCTGGTCAGCATGAGATATCCACAAGCTAGCTTGACTTACAACAAATCTGCAGGGCTTGTTTGACATTGCCCATCTACAATTTCCAAGAGAATCATTTTGGAGGGAACGACATTGCAGAAGGATTGTCGACATTGCGCTTCCATGTATGACCGGGTCGAAACTTGTACAGCGACGCAGTGACCAGTGGAGACCCAGATGGAGCAGGGGCATTGAAGCTCAAATCCATGCCCGCAGCCAAAACAGAGCCTGCTTGTGACACACATCACAGTGACTGTACCCTGAGAGGGAATGTATTAAATTCAGGCTCAACGATCAAACTTATATCCATGAGAAAATCCACCTCGATCTTGCACTATGGTGATGTTGCCAGGGTGAATGTCTATGAGTCATGCCAGGTAGCAAGCTCCAATTGCGTTGCCTCGAATCTTGTTGAATGCCGTGAGATGGTACATGATTGGCCACTACTAATCCTGCATCGAAAGGTTAACAACAAGTTTTCGTCATTGATAATGCGCCAGACGGAGCAGACATCACCACCGACCGAAAGCAACCTCAAAATAATGGTGTATAAATAAGGCCCACCTCTCCCCTATTGGTATTTGTTGATTTGACGTTACCAGTGGGTTGTGTCTATCTCCCTAGTTGGAACCTATACTACTTTACACGATCTGTTGTTCTCTATCATGACGCGTCCAGTCTCCTCAGATCCTCGAGAGCCTCCCGTGTCAACATCACCCTCCTTTGTAGGACTCTCCCTGCCCATTCAAGCGCGTCTTTGAGCCTACAATGCTTACAACGAGCACATTGAAGTGGAAGCCGATATTTCGCTGGCTGTGAGTCTTCTGTCCCTTGTCATGCATGGATAACTGGCGTGTTTCAAGCGTTGGTTCCGGTCTGGATCTTGATTGGCCTCCGGTGGATCTATCCGGAGCCCGGAATCGTAAGATTACATGCTTCCCCGGCCCGCCCAATCTTACATTGAGGCGGCTTGGATATATCCGATTATCGCAATGCATGTGGAGCATGCTCGTGGTTCTCGTAAATCTTTCCGGCATAACGTTCGGTCCACTGACTTGTTCTTCTGCCAATGCACGGCCCGCTACACCTCTTGCCTGAGCACCCTTTCCCTTTTGAGTCATGGTTGCATTGCAGTAGCCTCAGATGAAATTGTGGTCGAAGATCGCTAACTACAGGATTAGAACCGCTGGATCAACTGTGGTGTTATACTGCTGAAGCCATGTGTTTGGCTTGTATTCTACAGAGTCCCTTATTCTTTGATGAAGCAAAAACTTTCAAGTCGACACACTCCGACGCAGTGCCACACTTAGAGAGACAAAGATCAGCATTGAGTTGGTTATCCGCACATTCTTGTGGTGGATTAACCACTAAATCGCCAGCATGTCGGTTTCTCGGCTGAAGGAAGGCATGGATTACGAAAGTCCGTTGCCTCATACCTTGGACCGTTGGGATAAAGGCGATCCAGAAGTACAAGCGCAAGAGCTTGCTTATAATTCTGAGGTGAAGGAGCAGGACAGATGGCTGCCAATAGCAAATGGTTAGTCATTCAGGTCATCCACGCATACTCGTTTCTTGAATCAATGCGTCTCAAATTTTTTCTCTAGAATGTGATTTCAGACATCATGGCTATGTATTTAATGCTAAAGTTTGTAAATGTCTACTAGTTGCTCGAATCATGAAGACAGCGTTGCCAGAAAACGCTAAAATCGCCAAAGAAGCCAAAACATGCATGCAAGAATGCGTGAGTGAGTTCATCTCTTTCATCACAAGCGAAGGTACGTACACTTTAATCCTCTATATCGTTCAGTACGTATGATCTAAAATTAGTCTTGACATGATTAAGCCGCGGAGACATGCCAGCAAGAGGAACGGAGAATATTGAACGGGAAAGATATTCTATCTGCCATGGAAACACTTGGTTTCGAACAGTACGCTGAAGCACTGAAAATTCCTCTATCAAAATATCGGGAGGTATGTCGCTTTCCCTCCTTACATTGAGATGTGTTTTCTGCAGATTTTTCAGTCTACAGCTATGCGAATAACCTATTTCAGTCTCAGCCCGGCAGAGCAAAGAATCACCAATCTACGCGTAGCGAATACGGATCAGCAGAAGGTCAATCAAGTACATGCAACGATGAAGCTGGCAGTAGTTTGATGACTTCCTCATCATTGACGACTCTATCATCCACGGGTAGAAGCTGTGAAAACCGTCCTGGATTGTCATGGCCTGAGTACGACGAAGAAAGAAGACTTTCTTGCAAGCACTTGGAAGGACGGCGTTGGTAGCGAGCCATACTAGGCTAAGGGCTTTCAGGGCGAAGGCTTCAACAACATCCCGTGGTCTAGCCGCAGTAACGGTGCTTAAATTCGGAACTTCATCCAAGAGGTACCGCCGGACTACCCTGCGGCATAAGGTTGTATCCTCAATCGTTGGCTCCACGAGTTTCCATTGGATTGAGGGAGTTTTCAGGATGGCAGGACAAAAATGAAGATAATCATATCATTCCACACACACCGACATGCTCTCAGGCCCGGGACCCCGAGGTTTGGCTAGTTCAAGTAGGCGCAAAAGCTTAGAAGAATAGTCGACGTTGACGACAGAATCACACTAATGACTGTTTGCCCGAATCCCAAGTGGATGAGGGTGAACACACGAGCAAAGCACTCCTTTTATGACCCTAAATTTCATGACCAATGTCATTCCAAGTCCCCGATCAAGCCTTCCAAAATAACGGTATTTATCCTAAAACCACATGTTCCTTGAGATGCCATGCGGACCTACCTTCAAGCATCGTCAAGGTCCAAATATTCAGCCTGATAGCGTTCAGGAGATGAAAAACTGTACTAGTGCGGTTCAGCCCTGCAAAGCAAAGATTGTCAGTTCAAATTGTTGATTAACAAGACTTAAATTAAATTACTATGAAAAACATCGCTCTGAAACTACGACAGATATAGTTAAGTCAAGTTGTGATAAGATAAACAACATCTTAAAAGTAATCAAAAGATTTAACACATGTCACGATTTGATGAGTGAAGATGATTCAGTCATGATTGAACCGGTTCATGTGTTATGAAGCACTCAGCTGAATCGATTCACCAATGGTACCCAGTTTATTTGGAAATAAGCAGGTTAGGTGAGTGGACCGCAACATCACGTAGCACACCTGAGCGCAAATTCGATTGACCGAACAGCATTGACCCGTGGGGTTTACGGGGTTTGTGCATGTGATTGCGACTTTTGAACGAATCAGTCGCCGTGCGTTTACGAGGTGATGAGAATATCCTGCATGTCTCCAAGCTTGGAATCTTGTCTACCATACAACACTCAAAGAGATAAGGGTGACCTAATTATGCAACTTAAACGCGCCGGGTTTGCTTCCTAGTGGTTAGGATTGTGCAGGATCTGCTACCTTCCCGTAATGTGGCGGCTACAGAAAGATGTTGTGGAAAATGTTCCATTCGATGTTTGTTATCTATGGAAGTTGTTGGATGAGCGAATCGCCGATCTCTGCCTGCAGTTCAGTCTCAGCGCTGCTACTGACGGGAATTATAAAAGCCACAAGAGAAGATGCGGGATGCATCATGATGCAGACAAGCCCTTGCCAGGTTAATAAAATAGGTACGGTCTTCTTCGCCCTTCAAATGTCAGTTTCAGAGACTTCTCGGCCGATTGTGCTGTTGCTAGGGGAGATATACCACGCCCGTACAGAGTGGGATGCCCTCTCAACACTTGGTGAGCTTCGGGTGAGCTGAAAGAACCACTCCTGATCAATCAACCCTGATTCGATGGGTCCTTCGATGCGGATAATGAGCGCTAATTCGATGAATTCAAGCAAATCCAAAAAGGGGATCGAGCACGGTTCCTTAACGATTGTGAATCTGGCATTCATGATGGAGTGCTTGCAATTTCCAGAACTTACGATTCCGTTGAGGTGCTTTATCTGATCAGTTCTGATGGTCGCAAAAAAATCAAAAGCTTACGTAAGATGCTTTCGCTGCAGATTACCGGAAGATTCGACAAAGAACTTGTTGATGCTTTACCCGAGAGCTTGAAATTCATATCGCATAATGGTGCAGGCTATGATCAGATTGATGTTGATGCTTGTAAATCAAGAGGTATTATCTCTCTGCCCGAAGTCTTCTTTTTCGCCTCTTTAATCCCATCCTTCAAAACAGGCATCTTCGTCTCCAACACCCCTCGGGTCGTCAATGCAGCCACCGCTAACACAGCCATCTACCTCCTTCTTGGCGCCCTTCGCCGGATTCATATTCCTTCCTCCGCTCTTCGTGCAGGATGCTGGCGTGGCTCCATGGATCTAGGCTATGATCCAGAAGGGAAGATCCTCGGCATTCTCGGTATGGGTGGCATCGGCTCTGCACTAGCCCACCGCGCCACGGCATTTGATCTCAAAGTGCAGTATCACAACCGTCAGCCAATCGCGCCTTACAAAAATTCGACAAACGCTGAATATGTATCGTTTGAGACATTGCTCAGAACTAGCGACGTGATTAGTGTGCATTTGCCGTTATCCAACGCGACCAGACATTTAATAGGGGCGAAAGAATTTGCGATGATGAAAGATGGTGTGGTCGTTATCAACACGGCGCGGGGCTCAATCATTGATGAACAAGCGCTTGTGGATGCGATGAAGGGTGGTAAGGTTTTTGGGGCAGGATTGGATGTCTATGAGACGGAGCCGAAGGTTCACATGGGCTTGCTCAATAATGAGAAGGTAGTACTGTTGCCTCATATTGGTACCGCAACATTTGAGACCCAGGTATGTAGACCTTTGTCGTATCTTCAGTCATGTACCCTATTTCGTGCTATGAAATTTGGCTAACTAAATGAAATGCTAATACAGCGTAACTTAGAAATTCTGGTCATTGAAAATATTCGCAGTGCTCTGGAAAACGGAAGGCTAGTAACGCCCGTGTCAGAATAGCGGGGAGATTGAATTGTAATCCCACTAGGCGCTGAAGCGTAAAGATATGTTGATTCAGATTTGATGAAGCTACTAAGTGAATAGGGATTCACTTGAAGCTCGTCTGGTATGAATATGATCCGACTTCTGCAGAAATTCACATTGTCGTTACTGATTATCCCTACATATAACAAGCTTTCATTGATGAACATTGACATCGTCCTTGCAATATACTACTGCGTTCAAGTCCTGAATATCCTTCAGATTCTCTGAACCCATAAAGCTCTTAGATTCTTTGAAGATAAGCCAAGCTTTTGTCAACACGCACTGCTCTCTTGGCTCCGCGAGCTCTCATCTCATCAGCTTGCTCGCTAATACTCTGGGTCGACTGAAATGTGAAGGTTGCGGATGCTGGATTGCTGGTTCGCTTAAGAAAGCTGTCTCGAAGAGCCATCGAAGGCGTGGCTGTCTTGAGGAACGATGAGGCAGCGTGAGTGGGGTTGTATGGGTGTGAGGGCTCTTCACGGTTTATTTCAGTTTCTGGTTGTTTGAAGCCGAAGCATGGAAGGGCGTGTTTGGAGAAGAATTGTCGATGTTCCGATGTGTTCTTCATGATCTTTAGAAAAATGGTCAGTACATCGAGAACATTTGCATGCAAAAGATACAGGCTACAACTTACTGAGACTGTTATGATTCCCTGGTCTGCTGATCTGCTTTCAACAAAGTGTAACTTCTTTTCCGGTGTTTTCGTTCTCGCCTGTGGTGCTTCCCGATACTTATCTCTGCGTTTTCAACCCACTGAAGGCAGAGAAACTATTTGAGAGATTCGCAATACGGAACCGTCAATGAAAACGGGCGTATAGTCTGCTTTAGTATGGGCGGCAACATGCATGAATTTACATGTCATGCATCACCCTTTAGCAATGATACACTTTTATGGATATCATGAACGCTATGCGAGATGTTGAGGCAATATTCAATTGAATCGAGGCTCTCCATACAATATTCCAATATCGGTTGCAACCCAAAGGATATGTCATAGAGAACGAATTCATGAACCATATCTTCTTTGAGAATGATGCAGTACACACACAGTTGGAACTGGAAACTTGACTGGCTCGATCATCGTACAGACTCAGTCATGATTTGCAATCCTGATGCAGGACAGTCCCAAAAAGTTCTTAGAGATAGGACTTTTGTGAAGAGTGGTCCTGGTAACTGTTGCATGTGTGACTGACTCAGTGCGCAGAAAATCAGATCAATCTCTGCAGACCGCTGTTACTATTGGATCTCGTGTGGATCAGGATTCGGCGTGAGAAAAGAACCTGAGAACAGAACCAGTGTAACCCTTGTTGTGAAGTTGTCGTAGTCGTATTCCATGGTGATTGGAAGATTGGAAGCGAAGGAGTACACGTTTGGTGAGGAGGGTTACTGCATCCGGACCTTCATCTGCAGTCAAAGATAAGCATCACATTTCATTATTTCCATCCAGCATCGCAGGTGGGTCCGTATTAAGCCACGCTGCAGAGTCCAACGTTTGTTTCCCCGTCCCGATACTTCTCGACGCGCTCAGAAAAGATTCCATGCGCATACTACCAGGTGCAGTCGTACCTAGTAAAGCGGCTATGGAATTACAAGGTTTATCTGAAGCAGCTCTGAGCGTTATAACAAACTTTCTTGTACGGAGCATAATAGCACGCATCAATGAACGTTAACTGTCAACGTATGCAACGCTCAATCAATTACATCTAGAAAAAGATGCTGACCTATATGTACTTAATAGCACCACCTAGCTCTGCGTTACAATCGCTCGTGAGACACGCTCCTACTTTAGAAAGTTTTGACTGTCACATGATTCCGAGTTCGCTTTCTTCTTCACAGTGTGATGCCAGGCATGACAGATTGCCGGCTTTGGCCGATGTAAAACTCTCTGTTTTCTAGAACCAAGAGGTCTCAAGGGCTGACTTGGTCTTGTTGCAGGCAGTACCGGAAATAAGGGAAACAAATCCTGTCTTGATTGATCCCTCCGGATTTTCTCATGAGCGCCATCATGGACCGTACAGGTCTCATCAGCTTCCGGGCACTTGGTCCATTGCCCCATCAGTTCACTGCAACCCTGTCGAACAAATACCAACTTACCGCCAAAGACGAGCTTCGAGAGACATCACTTGCTATAATTCTATCATAACATGTCCATTAACAGGCCAATCGCTCAATTCGGAGCCCTATGGACATTCATCATATTCTTTCTACAACGATGTACCAGAGCAAGATCGTCTGTATCAAGATTCCCAATCCGCGGCTCGTACTCCCTACTTGGACAATTTTAGCATATACCCTTCCACCGGTTTCGACAACGCTCACGTTCACGAGCAAACACATCAATCCTACCAACGCCGAATGCCTAGGGCTATCGCACGTAAATTGGAAAAATGGTTCTCGGAGCACAACGATAACCCTTATCCAACTCCGACAGAGAAGCGAATGCTCATGAATGAGACAAACCTTCACATCAGCGAGGTTGATTGAGGATCCCCCCGACCTTACCCGATGTACCCATGCTGACGACGGCAACAGGTTAACAAATGGTTCATAAACATTAGGCGTCGATGTCGGTATCACAAGAGAAGCAAGCCTGGCACAAGCAAAGGAGCTCGAACCACCCGTCCCCAAGGGAGCTCCAATCAGCCGGCCCCAAAGCAGTCCTCACTACCCAAGGCCATTATCAAGCGAAGCTTAAGCAAGGAATAAGAAAGACATCGGAACATGTTCTTTCTATAACCGTATGACATCGAGGCCTTCTGCCGGGTAGCGGCACGTACCAAACCAGCGAGCATTACCACTGAGGAACAGTCACCTCAAGATGCTTGCACAGCTCCAATTGGGGAAGGGGAAAAGATGGATGTAATTCAACAAAGTCTGGTGCAGTCAGAAGTTAAGGCGACTGATTATTGGTACGGCCATAACGCAATATAAAGATCGCCAATGACTCTCTCTCATATATCCCCATTTGAACAACGAAGTCCTGTGCTTCCTCCCGCCATTATTAATCGCTATTAGTATCAAGTCTTCATACTCACTAGCATCTCCAAATTCTCTTTCCTAGAATTTCTCTCCTATATCGCTTGCACCATGTCTCCTTCCACAATCTGGATAATGTGTCCATTGATGTCAGGTCGAGTGTATTCCTCAGCGTATATAGATCGTTATCCATACGTACTCTGAGACGTATCTCTATGACTTGGACTTCTGGCGTTTTTGAACCCTTCCAGCGTCATTAGTCTACGTCGACGAAAGTCAAGCATTCGTGAGTCCAGATGCTCAATCTCGAGTACAGTCTCACTCATCTCCATGATGTAGCAAGCAGTTTCACTGCTTGCTTCCAGTGATCGTACTTCCTGTATGTTGAAGAAATATTCCAGCACCGCAAGTGTTGATCAGCACTAGGAAGTAGGAAGTTTCATATTTCCTAGAGTCTTTCCTCGGCCGACCATTGTTTTTGCCTATTGATCGAGCTACCCGGATTGACCATAAAGTTGGTAATCACTCTCAGGGTCAGCCCGCTATCTGGCACATCTACAAGACACGCTTCGTAGCCACCTAAGACTTTCGAGACCATAGCTTGTGAATACCGGAAAGCACCCACCCTTGAAATAACATGTTTGGTGCAAGTGAAATTTCAAGATGCTGCCTGGCTGGTGTCGAATGAATCTCGTACGGTTTCTTCTCTGATTATTATACTTGCTTAGTAAAAAGTCTCCGCAAATTTAGTTCTCAACCAGAAATTGGGGGCTTCGAAGTCGCAAACGTTAGATTACCCCACACAATCTTGAAGACCGAGCAAAAAGTCTTCTAGCGTCTGCTCTTAAATCAAGAATTCAATGGCGTTTACTGTTATTTTGTAACCCAGGATCTCCATAGCGGAGGACAGTCCGCCCAACCAGAATACCTTACAGCCGCAGAAGAGGCCTATTTGTTTATTGTTCAATATATGGTACGCGAAGGCCATTACATCGTCAACCAGCTCAACGAGATCCAACATGGAACATTAGTCCAACCGAACATTAGCACAAGCACTCCCAATAATACTCTTGTCTCCACCCTCCCGCTTAGACCTTTGAAGTCTGCCTGACTTTCCCTTAGTCCCATTGTGGTTCCAGTCTTACTTCCTTCCGGGTCTAGAGGACCTTCATGCCGTGGTCTGGGTCACAGGGATATCCATAAGACAGTCGTTGCCACACTAGACAGCAGCGTAAGTGCCATCGCAGATCCAATTTTCTTAACACACCAGTCCTCGACAAACTCTAGAATGATCGTCTCCTCTTCCTCCAAGTACCTGTTGGCTAAATCATTACGAAGGCTACCAAGCACTTCAATCCATTCATAACTGCGCCTTCCAAACTTTGGATTTTGGTACAGCTTCATCATTCGCTCTTCGCCGAGCCCGTCAGCCTTAATCGGAAGCACCTCATCAGGAACTAGCCTTTCACGCCTGGCTGCTTGCTGTGACGTATTATGGGTGCAGATCAGATTCATACCGCACATCCCTCTTAAGCTGATAGAAACTCAAAACGGATAAGATTCGCTGATTTTCATTGTCGAGATCGAATTTCAGCCTAGCTTTGGTCTCTGAACTCCTTCCATCATCAAAAAGGGCCACTTCGTGAGAACCTGGAATGCTCACTTTCTTCGTCTTGAAAACACAGCTTCTGTAGGCGTAAAGCATGATCTTTAACATTATCATTTTCTTATCTTTCTTTTTAAGGTATAGGGATTTTCGAGCTTGAGCGTTGATCGTCGCCGCCTTGGTGACCCCAAAAGTAGGGCGTGCTGTCTCGGAACTCAATGCTCAGAATTGACCTCCATCTTCGGAGTGACCGAAAAGGCGACTTCCTCTAGCAAATGCACTGTCACCACCTGCTCTAAAGAACGCGACAATAGCCTGTGGGCCGAATCCTGATTTGGTTTGTCCCAAGTTTCAGATTCTTTCTTTTCCCCAACTTCTCGAAATGCATCGCCTGTGTCATCAATTTCTAGCTTCGTAGACAATGTCGCTACTCCCGATCTCTCGAAATGTAGTCCTCTTGAAACCTTTGTATCCTCCGCTGATACACTTGCAGCCTTATCCTTCAAAAAGCTGAGAGTGCTCTCCACCAAATTTCTCGCCTCTGGCCTCCGCAATTCCCTTATCCCAGGCACACGACGGATCGACCTGTGCTTTGCCACCACCGTCCTCACTGTGTTCTGCTTTGATACATTGATAGCAGTCTCTTGGCAGACTTCTTCATCGAGCTCTTGGAGGATATGATGCAGACTGTGTAAGCAATACTTGAGGGAGAATACAGTTCAGGTAGGGAAAGGGTAGGGATCAGCAGAAACCTTGATGACTGGATATGAAAAGCTTGAAGAGACGTCCAATCAGAGTTAGTTCACAATGGACGTTGAGCGGCAGCTGTGGCATCGTATAGAGACCTCCAGTTGAGTGTGTTAGTATCCGATCCAGACATCGTAACTATGCGCATTGAGTAGGGATATTGATCCCGATCCGGCAAAGTAAATGAAGCTGTGTCAAAGCACTGCAATATAATGCTCAGCTGCGCGATGGAGCCAAGCGCACAAACCACCCCAATGACTACATAGTATATCCAAGAATAACAGATCAACCAATGCAGATGTTCAGGAGGGTTGTTTCTGCTTAAGCTCTGTGCTGGTCTGATTCGTTCTAAACTGAGTGGGTCTGAAAGCTGCGCACGTCGTCTCGCTCCCGGGTGTGATAAGTTCAAGTCCACAGAAGTCTCGAACAACTTCCACCAATGGTCCGTTTATCTTACGATACATCCCCAAGCAGCAATCTAGCATACGCAAATTGAAATCATCAAAAAACAAAAGTGCGATCATATCCGAGCGCATCAGCGAATAAGAACGTTTGGTTTGGAGAGTTTGCCTATGATGTCTGGCATCAATCTGTCCCGTTGTACTGGGTCAATACGATGCTCGCTAAGTTGCCGACCCTACACTTCAAGTGCAAACAACACTTAGAACTCAGGAGTTCTCCACTTCGCATGTAGACCTTAATTTATGTGGCAAGTCATCCTCAAAGGAGAGGTCGATCACTCATGAATTCGTTCTCGACTGCATGACACTAAGGTTGCTGTCCAACTTGGGACACTGGGTTGTGGGTCTGGATACTCTCTGATTTTGTGCACCACCAACAGCGAGGTCCAAGGTTGGCTCTTACTTTCCCGGCTTTGCTCAACTGCCGCCCGCAATACAGTCCTGTACCATTACTGCTTGCTACTCGAAACCGTTGCTGATTTTATCTCCTTTAAGCGCTTGAAGAGGAGAAGGTTCAGCACCGACGTTTGCTCATTCTGCAACCTCGATATTCCTAGCAAACTCAAAAGTCGTGTGAGCAACTGAATCTCTGAAATGCCGAGCACTTGTTCACGCTGTCGTTTCCTTCGTGGTTTTTTTTGGCTGTATGGTCTTTGTAACCTAGCTTCAGTACACGTCTACCGTCACCGTTTCTCTGCTCCTAGTTATCTACAGACTTGATTAACGCTCAATTCAACGAAGACATGGATGTGACGAATCTGATACATCACCATCGTTATAGAACAAATCAGCACGCTTGTTCACAGTCATATCAACATATCATTGCTTATAGAAATCGAGCAGCTCAGTTGTACGACAGAAAATTGACGTCTATCCTAACCGCGAATTCCTACCTTAATCAGTCATCGATTTACATTCAATCATCTCAGCAGTTTCCATCTTCATCGATGAAGGATACTAATAATCAATGCATTCTACCTTCCGTGAAAAGCTTGATAAGCTTTGCGGATAAATCTGCCTTTAAACATGAGCAAAGTAAGTCTTTTAGTCGTATAAAAGCATAATCCGAACTTACTCTGTGCACAGCGAAAGCAGAAAAACAACAGCAACAACAACAAGAGGGAAAAAGCTCGGCCGCGAACTCTCAAACACAAGATTGCACGTCGTTTACCATGGAGGATTCGAAGGCACTATCACCAAGTCCTTCTGGAATATCGGACACAGAGTCTAATGATTTCGTGGACGCTTCATCTGAATTGAGTGATGCACCCCGAAGTCTTGAGCTTCGTCAGCAACGTCAGTGTTCTCTACCAGTCCTTTACTTTGAGCAAGACTCGTCTTCCTTGGAAGATTGGTAGATATCTCTGACGCAGGAGTCTCTAGAGGAATCGTCGAATCATCAATTTGCCTCGTCATCATTCTCCGCAGCAGTTATTAACCCGTTTCGCAATCGATTTGTTTGTCAGACATGCAACAAAGGATTCTCGCGACCTTCTCGTCTAAGGATTCACAGCCATTCACACACCGGAGCGCGGCCATATAAATGCTCTCGCACTGATTGTGAGAGAGCATTTAGCAACCCAAGCAACATGAAGAGACATGAAAGAGGCTGTCGAGCCGGTGAAATTCCCGGAACTATTGAGCAACAATATGTTTCTCAGAGTGGGCATCGCTGGATTTGACAATTCATGATCACCATCAGCCAGTTTCAATCGATGATGTTCATCCTCTAAGAAACGCAATGAAAGCTCAGCACACTTTGGATGTGTATCGGCTTTAGCGTCTCCATATCTTTAGGATTCTGGTGCGGCAACGAGAAGAGGATTTTAGAATTTCCGAATATGAGTTCCGCACTAGAACTACGTCGTTGCTGAGAGCAGGAAGGGCTCACCAGGACTCTCTCCCAATGGACAGGCGTAGATCAAGTTCATTGGCATCAGGACATCCTTTGCAGACAATATATGGTAACCCGGACGAGGGACCAAAGATGTAATTAAGCTATTAGAGGAACAATTCTCGAAGCCCGCATAGGCAGAAAAGAGTGCTTCTGGAAGAAACGAAGGGTGGATGGTTTCTGACGATATGGCGGGGGCAACCTCTATATACTTTGTTGAACTGCAAGTCATTTCTTCGCACCATTGACTTCTGCATGCCTAGTGGCAGTATTAAAAGCAGGAAAACCAAGTAACAGAAGGGCTACTATTCCCATCACTTGGGTCTGCAGAGCTCTGATGTACCATAGCTTTTCTCCTACCGAAATCCTTTTTGCCAATAGTCTCTTCTTTCTTCAATCTTAACGTCATTTATCACTTTGCTTGTTCAATTCATCTACCCTCACGTTTTGTTTACTCGTCTCTCGCTTTCAATTCTCTTTCCTGCCTCGCTTTTCACTCTTCCCTTCTCCTTTCTCACTCCTTCTCTACTTTTACGCCGGATATCTCAATCGCAGAAACCCCTCTCTCCGTTATCAAACTTCTCTCGCCATCGGCACTCACTTCGGCCCATTCTCTCTCTTTCTCACATCTACATTTTCGTGGATATATTCTAGTACGAGATTCAATGACTCGACCACGTCCGCCACAAAAACACCGCCTTCATCCTTGATATTCGTGAAAGGTTGAAATAATGCGGTTTAGAAATCTAAGGAATTGCGCTTGGAAATTTCCCTGAACAAGTGAGAGGCATGGGACGCATGCATGCGTGAGGGTATTTTCAATGAGGGGAAGTGAGTGTTTAAAGCAGTCGCAGAGGTAGGAAAAGAAGGACGGAAGCGAGTTTAATTACTAAGGTTCGTGTCGTTCAGTTCACTCGCCTGATCTGATTCATCGTACTTACTGTGACGCTAGTCAACATCTACCTTGTGATTTAGCGCATTATGTCGAGACTTGTTCGCTCATTCTAGTTCGTCAAAATTAGTCGCGATGACTGTACCTTGACTCTACGATAGCAAGCATCAACCATAATAAAATTTCTTCTTCTCATCATAAGAAGCGATCTATGACTTAAGAAAGAGAAAGCGCAGAGTACAAACATTTTTGAATTGATTCTAAATAGACAGTATTAATAATCAAGAAGTTTTGTAAAATAAAGCAACGCTGAAAAGAAACTAACAACGATATTGTTATAAAAACAAGATCATTTACTGCTTTAAAAAAATTGAGAAAAGAGTTAATAAGATCAAAAAAGTTCAATTTAATATAAAAAAGCATGAAAAAATATTATTACATGTAAAAGTCTGTTTTTGATTTTAAATTAAAGCAAATTTAATGAAGAAAGTTTTCAAATTTATTTTAAATTTAATGCAAATAAAGTTAATATCTTAATATTATTCTGATGTTTTTATATTTTTCTTAAATCTTTATTATGTCTTAATTTCTAACGTTTAAATAATTAGTTAAATAAATAGTAAAGTTAGTAAATATATGATTAAGTATTAATATCAGAATTTCTACTATTAAATTCTTTTATTAAATCTTATATTAACTTTTTTAATAAATTATATATTAATATTTAATTAATTATATGACTAAGTAATTGTATTAAATAATAATAAATTAGCATTTAAATATAGTCAAAATATTTCTTAGTATAAAGTGTTGTCTTAGCATAAACAAATTTCAAAGCAACGAGCAAAATAAAACAAATAATAAAAAATAAATTTAAAAAATAATTAAAGAAAAAAATAATAATAATAATAAATTCATACACTCTTGTGACATCGATTAAATCAACTCATGAGAAACTTTATGCTATGTGTGTCGAGTGAACAAAATTCTCTAAGATAGAAAATCACTCGCTATTTATATGACTGCTTCATGCAGTCAAAACAACAAGATTAAGACTATGTATCAAATTTGTTCACGTTGATTGCATGTTAAAGAATGAATGTTCTAGTCACTTTAAATTGCTTCAGAAGCTTCATTTTCATCATCATTCTCGCTGCTGCTTTAAGATCTTTCGTGATCGTGACGATTATTCGATAGTTCAAGAAGTTGACATTGCATAGCATTCTTGATCGTAGATGCATTCAGTTCGAGCAGTGCATAAGTACATGCTTCGCTGTCTGATGACTTTGTTCGCAGTTGCATCGTGAACTATTCATGCTTGAAATGTTTCTCGAGTGCAAATAGACATTAAGATCTATGCGTTTGATTCTGATGTAAGTTGCAAGAATGCTTTCAATCTTCTGAAGATCATCATGCATCTTTATTATCTTGTTGAATAGATGAGATCTTTGTGCTGAGATTGCATTGATGTCTGCAATGTGTTTCTTGTATTTTTCTCATTGTTGCTTTCATTGATCTTTGTGATATAACACTATTGCGATGCTATCGCTTATTAAGATTGTCGTAGAGAGATCAAATCATTTGTATCTAAACTGCATTCTTGCATCTTTTTGAATAGATGTGTTCAGAAGCACTATTTTCTTGATGACAGAAAAGCGAAAGATGAGACGACTAATTTTCATCAGTTGAGCGCGTATGAGTTTGCATGCTCGTCTAGTCTCTTGCGTTCTGTTGTCAACTCAACTGTGTAATGTGATTTATCAAAAATATGTTGCATACGTTGCATGCAACATACATAAGACACGATCTCTATGCTGATTTTTCTCTTAGACTCGAAAGATCACTCAAAGAGTTTTTCTTGTGACAGATTCACAGTTTAAGATGAACGAGATCTCTCGCTGCTCAGATTTTCACAGTCTACTTCTTAAGCATGAGTCGCAGATGTTTCATCAGCGATACGCATGCATATTGCAGTCGATTTTTTCTTTAATCACATGAACATACGTTACTGTTCTCTCAAGCTATACAGACAATGTCTTCAACTAGAGATTGATTCTATCATCAAGACATTCAAGAGTCAGAGCTCAGTGAAGAAATAAGATTCTCAAGATCGATAGTCATCGTCATTGTATATCACGTCTTGCAGACGCTCACTTCGCGTAAAGCGTGCAACTCATCTGTTTCGCGTTATCTGTAAAGATTTTTCTCATGCAAATCGATCATGTTTTGCAAAAATGTTCATATGCTACACTTTTAATCAGACAGCGTAGTTCGATCATTCTTTACTAATTCGCTTGTGTTTCTCTTCTCTTAACAAAGTCTTTTCATCTGCGTATCATTTATGTATAGAATGCTCATGTCTGAACATTTGTTAAATGATATTAATGAGACTCTTGAGTTTGCTCATGTCAAACTCAACGAGACTCGTGAGTTGCTTGTGTCGTAGTAACAGACACGCAGTCTTAACGAGATCTATATGTAATTAGTGTTACGATCCTAGCTACGCACCTATGTTGGTAGCTATGTTGGTGGCTATGTTGATGACTATCGCCGGCCGCTCGCCGCTAGGCTATAGGGTTGTTCCGAGGCCAACCCTATTCAGGGTTAGCTTATGTTCTCCTGAGTCATATAGATAGCCGGCTCTTCCCTTCTAGATACTTTCCTTCCTTAGCATTTATATACTCGTTACATTACACCCATATGACTCGCTCTATGCTGGCCCCTAACAAAAATAATGAGAATCAAAACGCGTTCATTGCGAAGAATGTATAAAAACTGAAGACATTCATACAATTGCTTAGCAAGCAGCTACAAATATAAGATAGCATGCAAACATAAGATAGCATACACTTCTCATTAAGAATTACATCATGAGCGAACGTGACAAGTGAAGAAGTAACAATGAGAAAGTAACGTCTCAGAGACGAATTGTCATCGCTTCGCAAGAGATGAAAAGTCATGATGAAAATAGCAGAAAGAAAGAAAATAAAGAAGATACAAAAGAAATCTATTGAACAGATTCTTCAAGAAATCACAAACATGTCAACAGCTCAAAGAGATTTAATCATGTTTCTTTGCAAGCTTGAAAGCGAAGACATCACACTTCACGCAGTGAGTTCAGAAGCTTGAGCAAATCTGAAAAGATCTCAAATATGAGTAAAAGATATCATGAACTTAATGTGTATAGTGCATCGAATCTTTGCTGTGTTAACACATGAGATATGCATCACAATAAACACAAGCAATCAGAAAGTGATCATTAAAAAACTGATAAAAGATAATGCAAGACTTCATGAGAATCTAGAGATTCTAAGAATAGTTTGACTCAAGAAAGTAGTTGAAAGTGAGAAGATTCACTCATCGCTTATTGTAGAGATTATAATCAAAGCAATGATGAATCAATTAATGAATGAGAGCATGTTAAACTTGTATCAAGAATGCTCATGCAAGCTGTTTGAAAAGAACTGTCACATCATTCAATGCTACAGATGCTTTGAATTTGATCATATGATCAGATTCTGCAAGAAGAAACAACGCTGCATTAAATGCGCAAACAAACATCACATTAAAGAGTGCATGATGTCTTTGAATAAAAGACGTTGCATCAACTGCAATGAAGATCATGAACTCTGAAGACACATCTGTCTCAAATGACAACAGCAGATGAAACAGATGTCAGAAATCTACAGAAACAGATCAATCAAATATTCAAAAGCATCAAAATACAATCATGCATCTCTCTCGCTGTTTCTGAACTCTTTAAGCTTAATAAATTCATTGAGTTCAACAGACTTTGCAAATTCAATGAACTCTTCAAGCTCAGCAATCATCATGTTAAAAACACGTAATCGAGACGTTGAATCAACATGACAGATGATAGAAGTCAAGAAAAGACGAGTCAATCTCTCTTCATGTGCAACTAGTGACTTAGATGAGATGACATCTGAGCAGACTCAGAAACACTCAATCAGAAAGCGCAAAAGACTCTCAGTAATCGAAAGCATACAAAGAGTCTTTTCAGCACAGAATCAACAACAGTTACAAATAACTTTATGATGAAACAACTCTTTCTACAAATTCTACAGTACAACATCAGAAAGTCATTGAAGATTCAAGAATCATTCTTGATTGACAAAGAAGTTCGCAAATTCAACATAGTAATCATACAGAAGCAAGAACGTAACATTAACAACTTACAATCATTTAGCTCAGCTCACAACTTCTTTCATCTAGTAAAAAACTCGTTATCTCAGTCAAGAACATGCATATATGTTAACAAATGCTTAAGACTCAATCAATGAACAGTAAAAACAGCTGAGTTGAACATCTGCTTAATCAAAATATTAACTTGCAACACAGATGACAAAACGCAGATGTTAAGACTTCTAAACATTTACAACTCAAGCACACTATTCATTACATTCACAGAGAGACTCTCAACTATCTCTCGCTTGAATAAACTACTCAAGAATGACTGTGAACAACTAGTTGTAAAAGACTTCAATCTACATCATTCATACTGAGAGAGATGAAGATGCTTCACTTAATATACAACAACTGATACTTTATTAAACATCATTACAAATGCAAGATTGAGACTACTGCTGAAATCAGACACCATCACTCGCAAAACTTACAATCAATTTACAATGATAGATTTAGTCTTTAGCAGCGAGAAAATACAGTCTATGACACGTAAGTGCGAAGTACGAATTGATCTACATCAGAAATCAAATCATCTTTCGATTGTCACAGAGCTAAATTTACAAACAATCTCAATGCAGTTCTTGACTCGTCGACTCTGAAAAAAAATGAACACAGAAGCATTGAATGCTTATCTGCAAATACATCTTTCGTCAAATTATTCTTTGAACAGCAGAGTTGAGATGAATGACAGAGTGACAGAGATCATCAAAGTATTACAAGAGATCATTGAAAAGTCTACTCTTTGAGCAAAATCATCAAATTAAGCAAGAAACTTCTGAAATCAGAGCTGCTTTGAAGTAGTAATAAAATCAAGATGACTGCAAATCATATTAAAAATGCAAGATACATTAAAGACATGAAATGAATATCTGAAACACAATGATTACAAAAACAAGATTATCAGACAAACAAAATGCACACACTTCAGATCACAAATGCATGAGCTAAGTGATGCATTGAAATTGATATGATGCTTTGCAAAATGAGCTAGAATCGAAAGTTAATTATTTAAAAAGCTTTCTCAGTTTTCATCACTGAAACGAAATGATACTGATCATATGATAACAACGTTTGAAGAAAAAATCGAGATGCTGCAAGAAAAATTCTTCTCTTCATTCTCACAAACAGACATCAACGACATTTCAGATTCATTCATATCTTTGACAGTATCATCAAATTCACGCATTTCAGAGAATGAGATGAAGTGAGCAATCAGATAAGTAAAAGTGAACAAAGCGTCAGACATCTCTGAAATCTCAAACAAAGCACTTCAAGCAGATCTCACAAAACTGATCTCAGTGCTGATGAGTCTATTCAACGCATGCGTGATACATAAATATCATTCGAAGCAGTTCAAAAAGACTCAAACAATAGTGCTATGCAAATCAAAGAAAAGTGATTACATTGATTTGAAGACATATTGATTCATTGCTTTGCTTGATATCATGAGCAAAGCTTTAGAATCAATTATGATCAAAAGACTGAGTGACATAGCTGAAACTCATCACATGCTTTCAAATGCTCAAATGAGAATGAGATGCAAGCGATTTATGATCTTGACGTTACTAAATTTACTAGTTGATCAAGTTCACATTGTGTGAGACTGCAAGATCAAGTACGTGATCTTCATGCTAAGTCTAAATGTCATCAAAGCATTTGATCGAGTCTTGCACATCAGATTGCTGCACATGCTGAAAATGAGAAGAACGTTGAGCTATATAGTTGAATGAGCATGCAGCTTTCTAAAGAACAGAGAAATATCATTGATATTCAATGAGCAAAGAAGCACTATGCGCGAGATAAATGCAAACATATCTCAAGAGTTTTTCATTTCATCGATTTTCTTTCTATTTTTCAACGTAAGTTTAATTGAAAAATGCAAAGCATTGAGAATCAAAATTGAAGTGCTCGACTTTGTAAATGATATCAACATTCTAGTCTATGACAGATTCATTGAAGAAATTTGCAAAACACTGAGCAAGACATATGATGTCTGCGCGAAGTGAGCTCAAACTCATGACACAACGTTTGCATCAGAAAAATATGAGCTTACATATTTCATTAGAAAATCGAGAAAATTCAACATGATGACTAGCATACAAATAGAAAACTCAATGATCAAGTTGAAGTCAAACATGCAAGTTCTAGAAGTTCAATTGAACATGAAACTGTGATGAGATGCACATCTTTGACAGATAGAAGTGAGTCACGTCACAAGAATGCTTATGCTTAGTCATCTAGAAATCTTCACATGAGAAGCAATCTTCGCAAAAGCGAGACAAGTGTACTCAGCTGTAATGAGATCAGAAATCACATTCAAAGCATCAGTCTGACATCAGCGTGATAAAGAGAAAAAACTATCAAACAAGAAATGCAGATTAGAAACTTTGTAGAATCAGATTCTACGTCACGTTGCAGAAGTGTTTAAAAGAATAAGCATCGAAACGCTAGATGTTAGAGACCTGCCTAGAGCGAGTCAGATAGAGATGTCATTTAACTAGAAGATAAATGCTAAGAAAGAAAGATAGCTACGGAAAAGAAGCTGGCTACATATGTGTGTTTCTCAGCCGACGCTAGACTCAATAGGAACTAGTCAAGGTGACGAAGCGAGGATAGACCTGATAAGGCTAGAAGGCTGAGCCTGACAAGACTAGAATCGTGACATTACTTTCTCTCTTCGACGATTCATGTCCGCATGAATGTATTTTCTGTTCGGCTCGATTGATTGCTCAATCATGATTTCACAGGCTCAGACCTGTTAAATCGTGATTGATTGAATTGTCGATTAGCGCGATTTGTTCGAGTATCGAATATGAAAATCGTCAACGACCTCTTGAGCGTTCATAAATTCGTCGCCATCAGCGTTGTATCAATTGAGATCATTGTCATAGTCATTTCATTTGACTCTATACTGAAGCCGTCTTCGATATCGACGAGAATTCAATATATCATCGATTTCTCACTCGTCTTCGTCGTTTATCACTATTGAATCTGAGGATTCGTTCTTTTGATCAGGCAAGAGATCGTCGACGGCAGAGCGAAGCAGGTCAGAATGAAATACATCATGAACACGCATAGACTCTGATAATTTCAGTTTATATGAAGAGTCGACGAGATCTAGATTGATGAAAGAATCGAGCATTTTGTCATCTAGCTTCTTGAAAGATCTCGCTGTAACGATGTTTCTTTCATTCAGAAACATCTTTGATTTGATCTCATAATCAACTTCTTTTCTATGCTTATTGACTTGTTTCATCATTTGTTCTCGTGTTTTGACTAGCGACTCGCGAGCAAACTTCAGTGTTTTGTTCATATTTTCAGATATATTCTCGGCTTTAGCCGCCTGCAAGCGTTCACGGAAACTTTCATATTCAATGACATCGAATTCAAAGCTCATACGAGAATGAAAGTCTTTGTTTAGAAAGAAAGAGATCGAGAAGATGACTGAGAACAGAGCATTATTGTCAACGAACTCGATCATGAATAGTAGCTTAGCTCAGTCATTCTGCATGTACGAACAGAAGAATCGAAGATACCTTTCGACGTTCTGATTGACTCGTTCACTTTGATCGTCGATCTGAGAATGATAGACTGTGAAGAGTCGAAGATTAATGTCTAGCCTTTTGCAAAGCGACTTTCATAGAATGAAGATAAATTGAGAGCCTCGATTCGAAACAATGAAATCAAGTAAATCGTGTATTTGATATATTCACTGAAGCATTAGCTCAGCTGTTTTTTCTGCTGTGATTCTCTCGTCATCAGTGAAGCAAGAAATATAATGTCGTTTCTTTGACAGTCTACATATCACTGTTAGTATGATGTTTTTGCCTTTCGAAGAAGATAAGTCGATGATGAAATTCATGACTATGTTCTTTCATCGCTGTTCGAGTATGAATAGAGAATGTAGTAGTTCATTGAATTTATTTCGAGAAGCCTTTGATCGCTGACAAATGTAGCAGTTTCGAATATATCGATCTATTGTCTTTCACATTGAAGATCAATAGTAGTATCTTCTTATGATCTTCATCGTTCTGAGAATTCCGGAATGATCAATAGAAGATTGATCGTGAACTTTTCGAATTAGCTTCATTTGAAGATGCTCATCGAAGAAAACTCATAGAAGATCACTTCGATATAGTATTTCGTTCTGAACTCGACAATTTCTTAATTTAGTACCTTCGTATTGAGCTTCACCTTTTAATACGACTTCACGAAGTAGAATACAATTCTCGTTGATTCTGTTAGCTTCTAGAATCAATCGATAAATTGATTCATCGTTCTCTTTCTCTTCTAGATCAGCGATTTTCATTCGATTCGACGTGAGAATCGTAGTTCGCTGATAGCGACATCGTTCATTCTCGAAGCTTCTAGAAACTGAATCGACTCGACGAGTCAATGCATTGACTTTGATGTTTTGTTTGTCTGAGCGATACATGATTTTGAAGTTGAAGTCGACGAGCTTTTGTATTCAGCGCATTTGACGTCTACTTAGCTCTTTATCTTTCATTAATGACGTTAAAGCTTGATGATCAGTGAACATCTTGATGAGTAGCTCAGTCAATTTCAGCTCAGGTCGTCAATGCTCGAAGGCACGAATGATTGCTAGTAATTTCTTGTCATAGATCTCGTAATTGCACTCAGCGAGGCTTGTTAGGGGCCAGCATAGAGCGAGTCATATGGGTGTAATGTAACGAGTATATAAATGCTAAGGAAGGAAAGTATCTAGAAGGGAAGAGCCGGCTATCTATATGACTCAGGAGAACATAAGCTAA
>JAABUI010000154.1_pt1 | contig 95835 bp, 90 predicted proteins | sample 5559111 | NCBI WGS metagenome assembly JAABUI01 (sample SAMN10711870, study PRJNA513365) | rock metagenome | isolation source: Antarctica rocks | place: Antarctica: Victoria Land, Buttleship Promontory | reverse complement strand
CGCTTTTCCGGTCTCCCGGACGATCCGCACAGCCCCCTCACGAAACTCCTGATCAAACTTCCGTCGCATCTCTGGCATGACTACTCCTCATAGTCCATGCCTCCACGGTTTGGGGGGAGGTTCAGTGTCGCGGTGCTCGGTTCAATACTGAACGCGGGGCTGGCCGGGCCGCTGCGCACCGGCTTCGCCGCGGCGAGTCACCCGGCGTGGTGGATCGTGGCCGGCTGTGGGCTCGCGGTGCTGGGCGTTGGGGCGCTGACGTCCGGGCCGTGGGCGGTGGCCTCGGCGGACCGGACGGCGCGGCTGTTCGAGGAGGACGAACGGTTGGCCAGCGCCGCCGCGTGAGCCGAATTGCCCGGTGCCCGTAAAGATGTCTACGAGCACCGATGCGCGGGTGAGCCCCAACCGCTGGAGCAGCGCGAGTTCCTCGGCAGCGCCCGCGTCCTCCTTGAGGTCGTAGCGCGCGACGTGGCCGGTATCGAGGTTCTCCCTCCCCGCACTCTGGCTGGCAGGAACGTGGGATTGGCTTCCGCGGAAGACTCGATCGGGACCACTGCCGACCACGGCTACCGGGCGCGAGCGCGCTCGTCGGGGGGCCGGTTCACCGGGTAATCGGGTTGTGCCAGCGCACATCGGCGAAACGACCGAAATCAGCGTCGGCAGACGCCACCGTCAGCCCGTGTTCGACAGCAAGGGCGGCGAGGTGGGCATCTGGAACCAGATTCGCTGTCGGGCGAACAGTTGCCATGACCTCACCGAGAACGTAGCGGTGCCTCGGGGTGGGCTGCGGGATCCAGGCCGCCGGGCGGGCCAGCCACTCCTCGACTTGCTGCCACGCCACGGTGATCTCAGCGGGTGCCGCGAATATCCGCGGGTTGGTGATGAGGCGCAGAAACGCCAGCAAGCTTGGCCACGGCAGACCGACTGACTGCGGATGCCCGGAGAGGCGGTCATCGAGCCATTCACGGGCCTGCCCGTGCTGCGGACTGCCCCGGTTGACCGCGTAGATCAACAGGTTGGCGTCCACCAGGTACATCAGCGGAAGTCGTCCTTCTCGGCGATCGCCAACGCCTCGGCGACGTTGTCGATGTCGACCAACTGCCGGCCGAGGTCCATGGGGCGCGTGTGCTGGGGCTGCTCGGCCGAAGGCTCTGAGCACTCAAGAGCGGGCAGGCCGGCGCGCAAAGCCTCGTTGAGCGCGTCCTTGAACGTCTGTTGCCGCTGCTGCCGCGCTCGTTCCAGGCGCTTGGCGATGTCGTCGTCCAACGTGACCGTCGTTCTCACACATCACAGCATAGTCTCGATGATGACTTGATGTGCGAACGTCCTCAGCTCGTCGTCGCAGATGTTTGCTTTTGGCTCTTGAGTGCGGCGGCACGCGGAGACCGGTCGAAGCTGACCCCGGCGCGGCTACTGCCCTTGTGGCACATCCCATAACAGGGAAGCAGACCCCCGCCGCTGCGGTTGTGCGTGCCATGACTGCCCTCGCTTCCGACTCCTCGCTGCTCGCACCCATCACCGTCGGCGACATCGTCGCCAACAACCGGGTGTTCATGGCCCCGCTGACCCGCAGCCGCGCCACCGACGACGGCGTGCCCACCGACCTGCAGGTGGAGTACTACCGCCAAAGAGCCCGCGCCGGATTGATCATCGCCGAAGGCACCCAGCCCTCGCAGGTCGGTAAGGGCTACACCAACACCCCCGGCCTGCACACCGAAGCGCAGCAAGACGGCTGGGCCCGGATCGCCGACGCCGTGCACGCCGAGGGTGGCCGCATCGTCGTCCAGCTGATGCACGCCGGCCGTATGTCGCACCCGGACAACTCCGGCCACCAGTCGATCGCCCCCTCGGCGATCGCACCTGCCGGTGCCCAGATGTTCACCAAGACCGGCATGCAGGACATCCCGGCCCCTCGCGCACTGGACATCGACGAACTGCCCGGTGTGGTGGCGGACTTCGTCGACGCCAGCAAGCGGGCGGTCGCCGCCGGGCTGGACGGGGTGGAGCTGCACGCCGCCAACGGCTACCTGCTGCACGAGTTCCTCTCCAACGGGGAAAACCTCCGCACCGACTCCTATGGCGGAAGCGCCGCGAACCGGGCCCGCTTCGTCACCGAGGTGGTCACCGCGGTGGCCGAGGCCATCGGCGCCGAAAGGGTCGGCATCCGCATCTCGCCCGGGCACGAGGCCGCCGGCATGACCGAGACCGACAACTGGGACACCTACGCCGAGCTCCTCGCGCAGATCGACCCACTGGGCCAGGCCTACCTGCACGTGCTGATCGCGCCGGACGATCCGATGCTGAGCAAAATTCGCGACGCGTGGTCCGGCGAGCTGGTGCTCAACACCGGCTTCGGGGTGCTCAGCGAGCGTGACGACATGGAGGCGCTGTTGGCCGACGGTCCGGCTGACGCGGTGGCGGTCGGACGCCCCTACATCGCCAACCCTGATCTCGTCGAGCGGTGGACCATCGGCGCCGAGCTCAACGAGGCGCAGCAGGCGACGTTCTACGGTGGTGGCGCCGAGGGCTACACGGACTATCCGACGCTGAACTGACGTCGACAAGTTCGGCACTCTGCGCCGCAGCCGCGCACTGTCCCGCAGCGTCGGCCCACGGCGGGGTTAGCCGGGGAGCTCACGGCTCGGGCGGCGATGAGCAGGCACATCACCGGGGCAGGGGCCGCTGCTCGCGGAACACCTGGACAGGCCGGGCGATCTTGCTGAACGGGACCGACCCGGACAACGCCGTGCCGGCGCGTGTTATCCCTGCAACCGTGACTACGGAACTCAGATGGGCCGACGCGCACACCCAAGCGGCCCGTGTCGCCAGCGGCGAGCTCTCCCCGTTGGACCTGGCCGACGCCGCAATCGAGCGCATCGAACAACTCGACCCGGAGGTGAACGCGGTCGTCCACCGCCGTTTCGAACGCGCCAGGGAGGAAGCGCAGGCCACGTTGCCCGACGGACCGTTCCGTGGCGTGCCGATGCTGCTCAAGGACCTCGGTAACCACTCGAACGGCGACCCGTTTCACATCGGCACCCGGTTCCTCCGCGACCGCGACTGGCGCAGCGACCACGACAGCGCCTTCGTCGCCCGGCTCCGTCGTGCAGGTTTCGTCATCCTCGGCCGGACCAGCACGCCCGAGTTCGCCGGCGCGATCACTACCGAGCCGCTGGCCACCGGGCCCACTCGTAACCCCTGGGACACCACTCGCTCCACCGGCGGGTCTTCCGGCGGGTCGGCGGCCGCGGTGGCGGCGGGAATGGTGCCGTTGGCGCACGCCAGCGACGGGGGTGGTTCGATCCGTATTCCGGCCAGCGAGTGTGGGCTCGTCGGACTCAAACCGACCCGAGCGCGCGTCAGCATGGCCCCCGATGCCGGTGAGGGCTGGATGGGTCTGTCCACCCACGGCGTGGTCAGCCGCACGGTCCGCGATACCGCGGCGGCGCTGGACTGCATGGCCGGACCGGAGCCCGGTGATCCGTACGCGGCACCATCGCTGCTGCGGCCACTGACCCAGGAGGTCGGCGCCGATCCCGGGCGCTTGCGGATCGGCTTCCTGGACCACCCGGCGCGGCCGGACACCGTCGCCGACCCGACCGTTGCCGCGGCTGTCACGTCGACGGCGAAGCTGCTGGCCGAGCTCGGCCACCACGTCGAGGCCGCCTACCCCGATGCGCTTGGCGACCCGGAGCTGCCGCAGCATTCCGGGGCGTTGATGTCGAGCTCGATGGCCGCGGAAGCCAACCGGTGGAGCGAGGTACTGGGGGTGCCGATCGACGGCTCCGTGCTTGAGCCGATGACCGCTCTCAGCGTGGAGTACGGCCGGAGCCTTCGCGCGACTGACCTCGTGGCCAGTCTCGCCTGGATCCACGCCTACCAGCGACGGATAGCACTATGGGGGAACGACTTCGACATCCTTCTCACCCCGGTGCTGAACGGTCCGCCGCCACCGATCGGGTGGTTCGACGACCTGAACACCTCCTACGCGCGGATCGGTGAGCTGCTGCAGTACACCGCGCAGTTCAACGTCTCCGGACAGCCGGCCATTTCATTGCCCCTGCACAACAGCGAGGACGGTCTGCCGATCGGTGTGCAGCTGGTCGGCGGTTATGGGCGAGAGGATGTACTGGTCCGGTTGGCAGCGCAGCTGGAGCAGGCGCAGCCCTGGGCACACCGGCACGCACCGCTGTAGGGCGTGTTGGTGCCGGAAACCAATACTTGAGGAGTGCGGTTGATGCGCGAGGACATCGAGTTCAAGGCCAGCGACGGCACCGTCCTGCGAGGGTGGCACTACCGTCCCGATGGGCCGAGCGCCGACCCGCATCCGGTGATCGTGATCAGCCACGGCTACGGTGCCGTCAAGGAGATGGCGCTGGAGGTGTTCGCACAGCAGTTCAGCGGCGCAGGACTGGCCTGCCTGGTCTACGACCACCGTTGCTTCGGTGACAGCGACGGTCAGCCGCGCCAGGAAATCGCCCCCTTCGTGCAGGTCAGTGATACCCACGACGCGATTACCTTCGCCAGCGGGCTCGCCGATGTCCACCCGGCCAGGGTCGGTCTTTGGGGCACCAGCTACAGCGGTGGTCACAGCCTGCAGGTTGCGGCGACCGATTCGCGGGTTCGGTGTGTCGTCGCCCAGGTACCGACCATCAGCGGTTCCCGCAACACCGTGCGCCGCTTTCCTGGCGACGCGTTGGCCGAAGCGCAGCGGGCCTGGGCGGAAGATCGCGCTGCACGCGCGAACGGCGAGCAGCCGAGCATGGTGGCCGTAGCACCTGAGTTGACCGAGGCGGATGTGTCGTCCACCGGCGACGCGGCGAACCTCCGTAACGACATGGGTGCCTGGGTGAAGGCCACGCCGGCCGAGGACCTGCGTACCTGGCGCAATGAGACGACACTGCGCTCGCAGGAGCTCTACGCCGCCTACGAACCGGGTAGTTACATAGACCGGATTGCACCGACCCCGCTGCTGATGATCTGCATGAGCCAAGACACGATCACCCCGACCGACGAGATCCTGCACGCCTACCGCGACGCTTGTGAGCCGAAACGTTTGGTGCTCTTGCCCGGTGGGCACTGCGACGTCTACGGCGCGCAGCGGTCAGCGGCGGCCGAGGCCGCGGCCGGATGGTTCCACGAGCACCTTGCGGGGCAGGCATGACGACCGTGCACGAGGTCCGCCTGGCGCAGGTACCCGCGGGAGCGGTGTGCGCTGAGGACTTCGAGGTGGCCGAGGCGGGCGCGGTCCCAGAGCTCACCGATGGACACGTACTGGTGGGGATACGTCGGCTCGGACTCAACGCGGGGCTCGCCAACCGCATCGGCGGCAGCGATACCGCCTACGGGCCGGGTATCGGGGTCGGCGACGTCCCCGCGAGTGACGCCGTCGTCGAGGTGCTGGCCTCCAAGAACTCTGAGTACCAGGTCGGCGAGCTGGCGGTGCGGACCTCGCCGTGGCGCGACGTCGACGTCGCGGTCCCGGACGAGTTGCGCTGGATGCTGCGAGTCGGCTTCTTCATGGTCCCGGTCCTGTTTGGACTCGACAAGTTCGCCCACGTGATGACGGACTGGGACAAGTACCTTGCGCCGTTCAGGTCGGGATGTTGCAGGCCCTCGCCGAGCGAGACATAACGCCGGACCTGTTGATGGGAACGTCGGCCGGTGCCCTGAACGCCGTCTTCCTGGCGGGTCGGCACCGGCCGCTCGGCGCTGGATGAGCTGGCACAGCACTGGGCCGGCGTGCGTCGCCGCAACGTTTTTCCCTTGGCACCTCCGTGGCGGCTGCTGGCTCGGAGCGGATCGCGCAACGCATTGTGCTCCGACCGAGGCCTGCGCAAGCTCATCACCGGGCACCTGTTGTTCGACCGCTTGGAGGACGCGCCGATTCCCGTCCATGTGGTGGCGACAGATCTGCTCGCCGGGGAGGAGGTGCTGCTGTCCTCCGGCGATGCGCTCAGCGCGGTCCTGGCCAGTACAGCCATACCTGGCGTGCTGCCGCCGGTCTACCGCGCAGGGCTGACCCTGGTCGACGGTGGCCTGGCGGACAACACCGCGATCTCCCAAGCCGTGCAGCTCGGCGCCGACCGGGTGTTCGTCCTGCCCACCGGCTACGCGTGTGCGTTGTCCGAGGCGCCAACGGGTCCCCTTGGCGTAGCGCTCCAGGCGATCAGTCTGCTCATCGAACAACGTCTGATCGCCGACGTTGCGCTCTACGACGACCTCGTCGACCTGACGGTGATCCCACCGTTGTGCCCGTTGGCAATCTCCGCAATCGACTTCGGCCACTCGGCAAGCCTGATGCGGCGGGCCTACCACTCCGCGGCCGCGTGGCTGGACACCGGCGGCGGCTCGCGGCCGCATCGGGAGCGCTTCCTCTCGATGCACGGTCACTGAACGGCGGCACGCAGGACGCGCACTGCGTCGTCGATCATGCCGGGGGCGATCGGTCCCGCCGGTAGCGCGGAGATCAACGCGGCGCGCAGCAGCTCGTCGCTGCGCTCATCAAAGACATTGCCGGACGGACGAACCGGATCGACCGCACCCCGCGGCGATAAGTAGTCGTCCACGCAGTCGGCCAGCTCTGGCTCCGCGGCGGGCGCGTCGGGGGCGAGCAGCTGCTCCAGCTCCAGACCGCGCAGCGCCAGCAGTTGCAACGGGTCGTCGTCGAGTCGTTCGGCGAGCAGGTACACCAGCGCCGCCGCATGCTTACATGGCCAGCCCCAGTCCAGGCAGCTGCAGTCGAAGTCGACGTCCGCCGTGGACTCGGGCAGCAGGCCGACGCCCGCTGAGGCCAGGGCCGCCTCCAGCTCCTGCGGGAGCTCACCGGCCAGCAGGCCGGCAACCAGTTGGGGCGAGGCGGCCACCACCTGAGCGGCAACCTCCTGATCTTCCGCGCCGAAGCACCGCAGGCGCACCTCCGACTCGTACGGGGACTCCTCCGAACCCTGCACGCGGCCTACGGCCCGACCTGGCTCGACGCTCAGGCTGAGCACTTGGCCGGAGCGGGCGTAGGACTTGCCCCGCGATACCCGGCCGCTGTCGACGACGGCTTCCATCGTTTCGATCAGCCGCCGCCCCCACCACGTCGAGCCCACCGCTCCGCGCACAGATCGCAACCGGATGCCGTCGCCGGGACGCGTACGCCCGAAACGCTCCCAGTCGGCCATGTCAGGGGTGCGGGACAGTCGACGGCTGCGGAACGCTGGCGGAAGCATTACTCCGCGGGAAGCAAGGTGAGGATCCGCTGAGACTCATCCCGACGACTGGATTGAGTTGTGCAACCAGGGCGTAACCGTCCCGGGTAAAGCCCCGGACAATTCGCTGCGGTCCCCGGATGTCCCGTTGAAGTGACCATCCCAAACTATCAAACCCCCGTGAAATCATCTCGAAATAGGCAACATTGTCGGCAACACTAGGAATTCCATGGATCCAGAGACTCACCTGGAGATTGACTGGCCCAGTGCTCGTTTGATCATTGTCATCGCAAGGCACCGTAATGCCCGGATCTTGCTCTCCCATACCTGGCGACGGTTCGCGGGTCGACAAGTTGATCTGCTCAGGTAGCGTGGCGAGCACTTCGGTGAAATGCTCAAAGATTCGGGCCTGCGCCGTTCCCTTGGTGAGGGAGGTATCCATGGACGCTCCTTGTTCGGTGGAAGTGCATGCGGTGGTGACGGCCAGCAGTGCGGCGAGTGCGAGAAGAAGCCGGCTCGCGTCACAGCGGACGGTTCGTATGAGCGCGTTCATCTCACCAGCTCGGGGTGCCCGGCGATGATGTCTCCCATGTTCGTCAAGGAAGGATTCCCCTGGTCCCAGTACTGGCTGTGTACGTCGGGATTCCAGCCGAGTTCGTACCAGGGCCCGGCTTTACCGGGTGCGGATTCGAAATTGACGCCACCATAACCGTATTCGGCCGGATCCTTGCCGAAGCCGTGGCTGATTTGACCATAGAGTGGAACGGGGTCGTGCTGCGCCTTTGTGGTGAACACGTGGTTACCGTTCTGGCTGGGATCAGTGCCGGTCAGGCTGAGGTCGGAGGCGTGGTTGGTCATGGTTCCTGGGCTGCCCACGAAGACGACATCGTCGGCGTTGAGGCTGCGTCCGTGGATGGCGGCGTCACCGATGACAGTGGTGCCGTAGCTGTGCCCGACGACGACGTTGTGGGAGCGTGGCCCGTCATGTGTGGCTCGGAGGCCGTCCTGGAAGTGGTCGAGGTCCGGGGCGCCGGCATCGGCGTACTTGTCCTGCATGGCGTCGGTGAGTCCGGGTGGGGCGTTGTAGCCGTACCAGGTCACTACGGCGGTTGATGGTTGGCCCGCATTGCGTGCTGCGGTGCGCATGGCACCCGACCGTTCCATATCTCCTTGGATGCCGCTGAGCTGGGACCCGGTGCCGGGGACGAAGGTGGCGACGTTCTTGGCGGCGTCGGGGTTGCCGGTGGCGATGATGCCGCGCCCCTTGTCGTCGATGCCCATCAGGTACTTAGGTGGTTGGGCTTGCGGGCCGCTACCCACTCCCTTGCTGACCGCGTCGTAACCGGCAGACTCCGTTTCGGCTGCGTCATAACGGCGTGTCCAGGTGTCGTATTCGGTGTAGGCCTGCATCTGGGCAGGGGTGGGGTCCGGTGCGTTGGGGCCGCCCTCGGGCCGGTGTGGGATGTTGTGCCCGTCGGCCCAGTCGGGGTGCTGCGCGGTGGCTTGGGTGAGTGCGTCGTGCCCGGAGCTTTGCAGTTCGGCGAGGTGTTGGCGGTTGTAGTGGTCGCGGTCGGCGACGGGGATGCCGTCGTGGTTGCCGAGGCTGTGGTCGTGGTTGTACAGGGCGTCCTTGTCTGCGGGGCCGAGCGTGTCCCAGAACGCTTTCAGCTCGACCGGGTCTCGGGGTAGCTGCGCCTTCCCGTCGACAATCGCCTGCGCCTGTGGGCTGAGCGCACCGCCGCCGGGCGGGGACTGTGCCGCGGACGCGAGCGCATCCAGACTCCTGTTCAACGCTGCTGCGAGCCGAGCGTCGGCCGCGGCGACCGCATCGAGTGCCCGGCTGAGGTCAGCCGCCCGGTTACGCGCGTCGGTGTTGAGTGCTTCTTGCCGCACCGCTTGATCGCTTCCGAGAAGGATGCCGGGCGGTGATTTACTAGCGGCGGCGGCGGCGGCAGCGGGTGCGGTGACCGTCCCGTCGTCGGCCACGCTGCATCCGGTCGCCACTGCGTCATCGACCACTCCCAGCGCGTGCTGCTGCGCAGACGCGATGTCGGGTGCCCCGGCGTTGAGCGCATCGATGATGCCCAGGATCGCCGTCGATACGTGATTGGCTGCGGCCTGTTCTCCCATCGTGCGAGCCGCGGCCGCTGCGGCCCCTTCGCCTTTCCAGTGCTCCTGCGTGCCGTCGACCTGGCGCACCATGGTCTGCATCTGGGTGTCGAAGGTCTGCGTCATGCCATCGAGCTGGGTGCCCGCGGCGCTCAGCACGTCGGGATGCCAGTCCCGCAGCACGGGGATCGTCGGCCGCATCAACGCGGCCCGATGGACTTCAGCGCGTCGGCAAACGCCGCATCGGCGGCCTCGTAGGTGCTGGCTCCGGAGGACGCCGCCGTCGCCATCGCCCGCACCCGCGCACCCACCGCCTTCACCGCGGCCTCGACGCGCTCACCGGCACCGGCAGCGACCCGCGCCGAGTCCGCGCCGGCCAGCCCGGACGGCACACCAGCCAGCCCGGAGCTGCCGTCCAGCCCGGCGACCGTGTCCGCCACTGCAGTCAGGTTGCTGCCCAATGTGCGCAGCAGCGCAATGTCCACGTCCAGCATCCCCGCCACCGTTGCCCCTCTCCTGAGCTGTGGCCGACGGTATCGTACGGCCCGCGCCCGGCGCACCGGCTTCGTACCTATTCGCCGACTGCCTCCTCGCCCAGGGTGAGCAGCTCGCGGAGCGCCTCGGTGCCCAGCTCGGTCACCCAGCCCTCGCCGGTGCCCACGGCCAGGTCGGCGAGCTCCTGTTTGCCCGCGATGAGGGCGTCGATCCGCTCTTCCACGGTGCCCACGCACACCAGCTTGCGCACCTGCACGTCCCGGCGTTGCCCGATCCGAAAGGCGCGGTCGGTGGCCTGGTTCTCCACCGCCGGGTTCCACCAACGGTCTAGGTGCACCACATGATTGGCTGCCGTCAGGTTGAGCCCCGTGCCCCCGGCCTTCAGCGACAGCATCATCACCGGTGCGCCGCCCGCGCTCTGGAAGTCGGCTACCATGGCGTCTCGCCCGCGTTTGCTCACCCCGCCGTGCAGGAACGGGACCTGGACGTCGAAGCGGTCCGCGAACCACGGCGCGACCAGGTCACCGAAGCGCCGGAACTGGGTGAACAGCAAGGCTTTCTCGCCGTCGCCGAGCACGGAGTCCAGCACGTCCTCGACCAGCCCGAGCTTGCCCGAGCGGTGCTGCCCACGGCGCAGTACCGATGAGCCGTCGGCCAGGAAGTGCGCCGGGTGGTTGCACACCTGCTTGAGTCGCGTCAGCGTCGTCAACACCAGTGCCTTGCGCTCGATGCCCTCGGCGGCTGCGATCTTGGCCAGCATCTCCTCCACCACCGCCTGGTACAGGCCGGCCTGTTCGGTGGTGAGATTGGCGCGGACCGTCATCTCGAACTTTTCGGGCAGGTCGGTGATGATCGAGGGATCGGTCTTGAGCCGGCGCAGCAGGAACGGCCCGGTGGCGGCCCGCAGGCGCGACACGGCAGCGGGATCGCGATCGCGCTCGATGGGCTGGGCGAATCGTCGATGGAAGCCCTGCGCTGAGCCGAGCATCCCGGGGTTGGCGAAGTCGAGCACCGAGCGCAGTTCCTCCAGCCGGTTCTCCACCGGGGTGCCGGTCAGCGCCACGCGATGGCGAGCGGGCAGGGCTCGCGCCGCACGAGACTGGGCGGTGGTGGAGTTCTTGATGTGCTGAGCCTCGTCCAGCGCGACTCGCTCCCACTCGACACCGCGCAGGTCGTTGTCGCGCGCCACGACGGCGTAGGTGGTGAGCACGAGGTCGTGCGCGCTTGCGGCAGTAACGAGCTCAGCGCCCTTTCGTCGTCCCGCGCCGTGGTGCACCAGTACCCGGAGTGTTGGGGAGAACTTCGCCGCCTCGCGTTCCCAGTTGCCCACCACGGACATCGGGCACACGAGAAGCGTTGGTCGCTCGGAATTTTCGTGCAACAGCAGCGACAGCAGCTGGATGGTCTTGCCGAGGCCCATGTCGTCGGCCAGCACCACGCCGAGGCCGACACTGCTCATGAACGCCAACCAGTCCAGGCCGCGCTGCTGGTATGGCCGCAGCTCTGCGTGCAGGCCAGACGGTGGGCCCACCGTGCACAATTGCCGTTGCGTGCCGCCGAGTACCTGTTCCCACCACCCGCTGGCCTGCACGTCGGCGACGGGCACTTCGGGTGGATCGGCCCCGGTGAGCACGGTGAGCATCCCGGCGAGCGTCCCGTCGGTCTGGCTGTGCTTGGCGACATAGCGCGCGCCGCGGGCCAGGACAGCCCCGTCCACCTGCACCCACTCGCCGCGCAGCTGCACCAGTGGGGCGTTGGCGTGGGCGAGCTGCTGCATCTCCTGCTCGGTCAGCTGTACGTCGCCGAGGGAGAGCTGCCACTGGTAGTCGACCAGCGCGTCCAGGCCCAGCCGTCCCGGTGTGTCGCTGGGTTCGGGGGTGTCCACCTTGAGCCGCAGAGTGGGCTCGGCCTTGGTCCAGGCGCGGGGCAGCAGCAGCGCGATTTCCGCCTCGGCCAGCGCGGTTGCGCCGAGCCCGACCAGCTTAACGGCGTCTTGGGCGGACAGCGCGAGGGTGAAGGGCGCGTCGGCGGCGGGCACGGTGCGCAACGGCGGATAGGCAGACAGCGCGTGGCCCAGCCCCTCGATGGCGTCGCGCGTGGTGCTCGCCGAGCGCGGCAGCTCGGCCACCGGGACGGGAGCCCCACCCTCGGTGCGCAGGCAGACCTGCAGGCACCACACCGGCTCGTCGCTGTCCTCGGGCTCCAGCAGCCGCAACACCACGGCAGGTCTTGCGTGGGTGCCGCTGTCGGCCCACCGCTGCAGCCCCTGCTCCAGCGCGGTGTACTGGCGGGCAAGCAGGTCCAACTCGTCGCCGGTCAGCAGCGCTGCGACGAACGCATGCTCGGGGACGGCGACGTCGGCGGTTCGCGCGCGGACAATCGCGTCGGTCAGCTCTGCGGTGAGGTCGTCCATGAGCGCGGCACCCGAGAATGCTCCCGGTAGGGCGCGGAGCACTGGTGGCAGCCCGGCGATGCGTTGCGATCGCCATTGCTGCAGCGCGGGGTTGTCGGCCAGTGTCCACCGCGCCCAGTGGCTTCCGTCAATGCTCGTCACCATCGGAACCGCCCGGCCGGCGTCGACCCAGGCGGCGACATCGGCTGCCGTATCCGCGAGGTAGCCAAGATCCGCGCCGATGGTGAGCTCACCGACGGTGCCCGAGTGTTGGGCAACGGCCAGCAGCAGCGGTGCCGCGGCGCGGGGTGCGAGCGCGGTCGTCGGCACTGTCCAGTTCCGCAGCTCACCCTCGAAGGGGAACTGGATGTCGACCCGGCGCCGCAGTCCACGCATCGCCTTGGGCGCCAACAGCTTCGCGAGCGGGCCGTGCCCTGGGTCGTAGCGCGGTGTGGCCACTACGTAGGGGGACAGCCCCTTTCCGCCGACAGCTTCTGCGGACTCCAGCCACAGCAACAGGCCCGTGCCTGCCGACCAGAGGCCATGGATGATCACCCGACCGTTGTACCAGCACGTACTCAAGGCCCAGAATGCCGCGACAGCTGGCCGCCAAGGCGCTGCCCAAGCTCCGCAACGCGGCCGTATCCACATCAACCTCGGCTGCCATCACGACCCCATCGATCGCACAAACCCACCCGAGCCGAGGCGAATGTTAGCCCAAGCGCCGACACGCGGTGGCGCATTCGAGGAACGTCGGGGCATGAGAGTCTGGAGGTCAACGACCCCGAGGAGTAACCATGACCGTAACGGTGACGTCGATCAGCCGTTTCCCGGTGAAGTCGATGCTCGGCGAGGACCTACAGCAGTGCGTCATCGACGAGCACGGTGTGGTGGGGGACCGGGCCTACGCCTTGCTGGACGCCGACGACGGCGTGGTTGCCAGCGCTAAGAATCCACGCAAGTGGGCGTCGCTGCTCACCATGAGCGCGCGCTACGTCGCCGAGCCGCTGGCCGGGCAGGCGCCGCCACCGGTGGAGATCACCTTCACCGATGGCAGCGTGCTGCGCAGCGACGACGAGGGGATGGACGAAGCACTGTCCGCCGCGGTCGGCCGCCGCGTCCGCCTGGTCAGCGAGCACCCCGGTGACGCGCGCTTCGAGGAGGTATGGCCGGAGCTGGAAGGCCTTGCCCCGCAAGCGTTCATCGACGGCACCGCCTCTGGCAAGGAGGCGACCGGCGAGACGGTGAGCACCATCGATCTCGCGATGCTGGCGCCGGGCACCTTCCTCGACCTGGCCCCGCTGCACGTGCTGACCACCTCCACACTGGACAAGCTGAGCGAGCTGTCTCCGGGCAGCGACTTCGATGCCCGCCGCTACCGCCCGAACCTGCTGCTGGACACGGGGCCGCCCGGCTTCACCGAGGACGCGTGGGTGGGACAGACCGTGACAGTGGGCGACGGCATGCACATGAACGTGATCATGCTGACCATGCGCTGCGTGATGACCACCCTCGTCCAGCGCGACCTCCCGTCGGATCCCAGCACGCTGCGCACCGTCGCCAAGCACAACCGTCAGGAGATTCCCGGCCTCGGTGTGTGGGCCTGTGCGGGTGTCTATGCCGGAGTGACGGCCGGGGGAAACGTGGGCGTCGGCGACGCGGTGCAGCTCTGATGGCTGAGCTCTCCCGCATCTCGGTCACCCCGGTCAAGGGGACCGCATTGCACCATCCGAGCGAAGTCATGTTGGGCTCCAACGGCTTCGAGCACAACCGACGATTTCACCTCATCGACGACCGCGGACTCCTGATCAACGGCAAGCAGTGTGGCGGCCTCGTCGCGCTGCGGTGCAGCTACGACGGCGAGACACTGGCAATCGAGTTCCCGGACCGGGCTACGGTCAGCGAGCGGGTGGTGCTGACGAGCGAGCGAGTGGAAACCAACTTCTACTCGCGCCGGTTGGTGCCGGGCACAGTTGTGGGCGGAGGATTCGCTGAGGCCGTAAGCGAGTACGCCGGCCGTCCACTGCGACTGGTGGAGGTGGGCGAGACCGGCCTGGGGGTGGACGTGCACCCGGTGACGCTGATCTCGACGGCCACCCTTAACCATCTTCAGTCCACAGTGGATGCGCCAGCGACGTACTGGGCCGACCGTTTCCGGATGCTGTTGGAGTTCGATGGGTTGGAGCCGTATGAGGAGGAGTCCTGGGCGGGGCTCGACATCACGGTGGGGGACGCGGTCCTCACGGTGGACAATCGGGTGCCGCGTTGTGTCGTCACCAAGCAGAATCCCCGCAGTGGTGCGCGGGACTTCAACACCCTCGATGCGCTGCAAACTAACCGGGGCGGGCTGCTGCTGGGGATGTACGCCACGGTGACCCGCCCGGGCATTGTGCGCCGCGGCGACGCGATCTCGGCCTGAGCATGACCGACGTCCGTATCGGTATCTCCGGGTGGACCTACGCCCCGTGGTGCAAGACCTTCTACCCAGAGGGTCTGCCGCACCGCCGCGAGCTCGCCCACGCCGCGAGCCTGCTGCGCACCATCGAGATCAACGGATCGTTCTACGCACTGCAGAAGCCGAGCAGCTACCGCCGCTGGTTCACCGATACGCCGGACGACTTCATGTTCTCGGTGAAGGCACCACGGTTCATCACCCACATGAAGAAGCTCAAGGACGTCGAGACCCCGGTGGCCAACTTCTTTGCCTCCGGCGTGCTGGCGCTGGAGCACAAGTTAGGGCCGGTGTTGTGGCAGCTACCGCCGTCGCTGGGGTTCAACGCGGAGCGGCTGAGAACATTCTTCGACCTGCTGCCGCGGACCACGGCCGAGGCGGCTCGCTTGGCCGAGCGGCACGACGAGCGGATGGAGAACCGGGCTTGGACGAGCACTGAGGTCGATCGTCCGCTGCGGCACGTCCTCGAGGTACGACACGACAGCTTCCGCACGCCGGAGTTCGCAAAGCTGCTGCGCGAGCACGATATCGGTCTGGTCGTGGCCGACACGGCGGGGCGGTGGCCGCAGTTCGACGAGGTGACGGCCGACCTGGTGTACGTGCGGCTACACGGCGACACGGAGCTCTATGTCAGTGGGTACAGCGAGGCGGCGATCGATGCGTGGGCCGCCAAAGTGCGGACCTGGGCGGCGCGGGGCCACGATGTGTTCGTCTATTTCGACAACGACGCGAAGGTGCACGCGCCGTTCGACGCGATGACGCTGGCGGCGAAAATCTCTGCCTTCCACGGGTAGGGCGTCGGTAGGGTCGACGCGGTGACCGACGCCGGAGGTACCAGCGCGACGAAGCGGGCAGTTTAGCTGGCCGAGTTGGAGATTGCGCCCCACGACGCACGCGTGCGACGGATGGTGGCTCTGGGCCAGGCCGCCCGTACCGACCCTCCTGCCGCGGCGTTGGTCGACCAACTTGCGACCGGCAGCCTCTGGGAACGACAGCTCGCCCTGTGGGCGGCGTTCGGTTCGCGGCGGCCGGAGCTGGCACTGGAGGCGGCTGCCGGGCCGACTGGGGCGCTTCGTGGGGTGGCGATGCGGGTCGTCGCGAACTACGCCGCAGACCATGACGTGCTGGATCTTCTTCACCGTCTGCCTGCGCCGAGCCAGAAACGTCTGGTGGCGCTCCTGCGCGGGCGGCGACGTCTGACAGTGGTCGACGGGTTCGTCGAGGGCTTGGACGCCGCTGTACAGCGCCGTGAGCTCCTGGGTTACGCCAGCCCCGCCACAGTCGACCGTCTGCTGGCCGACGATCCCGGCTTTGTGCGGCTGGTGCGTCCCGCTGCCCTGCGCAGATTGGCTCGCAACCATCCCGGTCGGGCGGCCGAGCTGCTGGCGACGCTGGCCGACGATTTGGTGTCGGCCGATGGCATCCCGATGCGGCGGCTCGCTACGGCCTTGAGCATCGTCGCCGGCCAGAACCCGGACGCCGCACTCGGCGTACTGCGGTCGCTGCCGGCGTTGATTGGCCTGTCGCGGCTGGACCTGGCTGGACTCGCCCAACGACGTCCAACAGAATTGTTCGCCCTGGCCGAAGCCCGCGGGCAGATTGATGAGCTGGCCCCTGTGGGGTCGATTCTGTTGCGCCGGGCACGCGCGCTCGGCCGGGACCGCACGATCATGCTCGCCGAGCATGGTGTGCTGCAGCGAGCGGGTGCACGGGCTTTCGTCAAGGCATTGCCAATTGGCTGGCGAGCCGATGCCTACGCGCGACTGACTCCACTAGTGCGTGGGCGCAGCGACTGGATCCGGGCTGATGTGGCGGCGCTGCTGCCCGCCGGGTTACGTCAAGAGCTGGCGCTCGAGCATCTCGGGCACCCTGATGTCGAGCGGGTGCCACGTGACCTGCTCGCATTCACTGCGTTGCTTGGCTATCGAGCCGCGCTTGACGCGGCGGCGACCTGGCTGGGCGACCCCGAACCCGCGAATCGGGCGCTCGCGTGGAGCGCGGTCATCATTGCGGTGCGGTACGAGCCGGAGAGTTTGCCCGCGCTGCTTGCGAGCCTGGCGGCCCACGGTAACGAGCCCGATCCAGTGCGGGCAACGATCATCGAGTCGATCAGCCGGTTGCCGGTGGGTCGTTTCGAGCTGCACCACCTCGAGCCCTTGGCCGCGTTCGCGCAGGAGGCGCTGGCAGCCCGCGACTGCTCGCGCCAGACCCAAGCCGCCGCCGCCCGACTCTGGTTGCGGCTCGCGCTTCTCGGCCCGGGGGCCATCGCAGATTCCGCGCGGGGCCACCTCGCGTCCACAGTGGCCGCCGGGAGCACACTCACCTTCGCATCGCCACACCTGCGAGATGCGCTCTCGGTAGAGAATGCGGCACTGCTTGATGCGGCCATCGGTCGGACGCTCGACCGCTGGTTGGCCACCGAGGATTACCACCGCATCGTCCGCGAGGGTGCATTCTTCGCTGCACGACTGAAGGATTGCCCGCACGTGCTGGCCGCGCTGGACGCTGTTGTGACGCGCACCATTGACCGCCATGTTGCGGAGAAGGCCATCCGAATTCTTGGGTACGGCGCTCGGGAACTCGTGCGGGTTCGGGTGTCGGGCTGGATCCGTGCGGATCCCACCGTCGGGCTCCTCGAGCCGGTAGAGGAAATACTCACTGCTCACCGCCAGGACCTGTTGGACTCCTACCTCGGTGACCGGTTGCACGTCGGGCGTTTCTCCGCCGGAGGGGTGCACGTAGTGCCGATCTTTGTCCGGTCTTGGAGGTGGACGCCCCGCCAACAAATGCGTTACGCCGATGCCGTCATCGACCTGATCGCCACCACGAACCTGCAGGTACACACGGTGCGCCGCTACGTCGACGCGGTGGGGGACCTGTCCTGGTGTGGGCCGGTGGCCCTGCAGAGACTCTCTGCAGCAGGAAATGGCGACAATGCGCCGGCCGGAATTGCGGGTGTTCGCGACGCCGCCATCAGTGCGCTTGGCCGTTGGCGTGGTGGAGACCCGCTACCCCTGCTCACGGACATGCTCGATGACGACCGCGCCCGGATGGCGATTTATGCGATGCGGAGGACGCTTTTCTCGCGGGGCGCCGCTGATGCGCTGGCGGCCGTACGCCGTGCCCCGACCACCCGCGTCACGGTGGCGAAGGAGGTCTACCGGCTGGCGGGTGCGCTGGGCACCGGGGATGCGCTGGAGTGGTTGCTCGACGAGGTACGCCGGGACGTGCACCGAGACGTCCAGGTGGCGCTCCAACGCTCCCTGTGGGACTACCTCGGTGACACGCGTGTCTGGGATGTCCTCCAGACTGCCGCCGACTCTGGCGAGCGGGTCCTGGCCGGCGCGCTTACGGCGCTGCCCACTGCAGACCACCCCGAAGTGGCTGCGCGTGACGACCGCCTCTGGGTGAGCCTGATCAACCATCCCGCGCCCACCGTGCGCGCCGACGCCCTGGTCCGGCTGGCCAGAAACCCGCAGCTGGGCGGGGACCTCGTCGCTGACGCCTTGCTCGACCGGGTCTCCGTGGCCGTGGGGATGGAGCAGGCCGGAGCCGCACAGGCTTGGGCGACGCGCAGCCTGCTCACTGCGATTCGCAGCGATGAGCTGGTTGCCGTCCTCGTGCGGATTGTCGAGGCTGCTGACGTCGACGCTGCACGCGAGCTTATTTCCGCTGTGACGGCCGCAGCCCAGGGAGCTGTCGGCGCAGCGGGCCGCGCCACGGCCGAAGCGCTGGTGGAAGCTCTCGGAGCAGAGCCGTTGTGGACGGCGGTGGTCGTCGCCGCCGCCACCGAGTGGGCTTCCCGCGACACTCTGGTCGGGGTCCTGCAGACGGTCGGGCCCTCACCGCTGGCCGTCAGTGCGTTTCAACGCAGTGTTGCCGCCCGCACGCGACATCTGCGTGACACCGGCGAGCTTGCTCGGGTGCTCGTACAGGACTCTGCTACCGCGTGGGCGGCTCCGCTTGCCCTCGCCAGTGCGATCGACGCTGGCGGTTGGACTGACGAGCGGCGGGAACAGCTCGTTCAGCTGCGCCGGCACACCGACCCGGTGGTCGCTGGCGCGGCGATCACCATCCGTCGACCGGTGCAGAGCCGTCGAAGGCGCTAGTTCGCCTGCTCGGCCGAGCACCACCAGGTGGTTCGGCCGCCAACCTTGCCGCGCTCCATCGGAGCGCCGCAGCGCGGGCAGGTCGCGTCGGCCTTGCGGGAGCTGACCACATCGCCGGTGTGAACACCACCCTTGCGGATGGCCGAACGGATGGACCGACGTAGCACCCGACGCAGCTCATCCAAGTCCGTTATGGACAACATCTTGGCTGGCCGTTGCGGCGACAGCTGCGCGTGCCAGAGCACCTCGTCGGCGAGCAGGTTGCCGATGCCGGCGAGCACCGCCTGGTCCATGAGACGGGCCTTGATCGGCGCCGTTCCGCGGCCGACGCGGTCGCGGAAATCCTGGCGGCTGATGTGCTCGGCGTCCGGGCCCAGTGCGGCAATGTTCGGCTCCAGCCGCACCCGGCCGAGCCTGCGCTTGTCGAACAACCGCAACTCGCCGCCGTCTTCGAAGCGCAGGCGAAACCGAGTCCACTCGGCCTTGTCCGCAGGCCCGCTAAGCAGGAAGGGGTCCCCCCCGGAGTGACCCTCGCCGGCACTCGTCGGCGGCGACACGTACATCCGCCCGCCCATGCCGAGGTGCATCCCCAGCCGCGGGCCCTCGTTACCTGAGGCGGTGACCGTGTCGCACCACATTGTCTTGCCCTGACGATGCACCGCAATGAGCTGTCCGTCCGTCAGTGCGGCAGCGATGTCACCGGGCGCGTGCGGGCGGCAGACGAAGGCGTCACGGTCATCGATGTCCGCGATCGTTCGGTGCAGCGCCTGCTCGACGACCTGGCGCGCGTTCTCGACCTCGGGCAGCTCCGGCATAGCAATCAGTCTGGCTCAGTACCGGCGAGCGGTGGAGTAGACCCCAAGCGAACCCATGCTGGTGTAGTGCGCGAACTCGCCGACGTCGGGCGCGTGCAGCACCTGGTTATTGCCTGCATAGAGGCCCACATGGCTGTTCCCGTCGAAGAACACCAGTTCGCCGGGTTGGAGCCGCAGCCTCTAGGTCCGGACGTGTCGTGCAGCCGATCACCTTGCTACCGATGACCGTCCGCACCAGGGCGATGCTCTTGACGGAGCCACCGGATCGGGTCAAGTTCAGCTGGGACATCGGCCCGCAGTGGCAAATCGAGACTGACTCCGACCACACCAGCGAGGTCGAGGTCCGGTTCATCGCCGAGATCCCGAGACGCACCCGCCTGGAGCTGGAGCACCGCCACATCGACCAGCACGGGCCGGGCTGGCAGGCCGTCAGCAGAGGTGTCGGCGAGGACGCCGGATGGCCGTTGTACCTGGCCCGGTACGCGCGCCCTGTTCACCCAGGAGAGCTGATGGTGCCGACCACCCCTGCACCGACCTCAACCGTCCGGCCGGGGACGTGTTCGCCGCCGCCGATTCGACTCGCTTGTGGGAATCCGGCCGAGCCCGAGAGCTGGGAATCGTGGATGTGAAGCAGCACGCCGCCGAGGAACGCAGTGACCTGTGGCCGCCTGACCTTCGTTGAACTACGGCAGGTCGAGGCCGCGCGAGGAGCCGGCTGCACCCCCTCTCTTTCCGTTTGCCGTTACTTGGCCTAAGTTTCTCGTAATCGCCGACATGGGAGTGGGCGTTGCAGAGGGGTGTACACCGTGCGCAAAGTTCCGACCATGCTCGCTGCCCTGGTGGTGGCCGGGGGTTTCGCTGCCGGTGTACCCGCGGCCGCCGACCCGGCAGGCCCCGTGTCGCTGCCGGGCTCCGGTGCTGGGTATGCAAGCCCGCAGAATCGGGTAGCCGCCGTCCCCGCCGCTGCGGGCGTCGGCTTCCGCATGTACCTGAAAACCAGGGACGACGCGGGCGCCGCGGCAGTCGCGCGCAACGTATCCGATCCGCATTCGGCTCAGTACGGCCATTTCCTGTCCACCGACCAGGTCCGGGCGCAGTTCGCGCCGACACCGGCGACGGTCGATGCGGTCAGGTCGTGGCTGAGCACCGGTGGCTTCCAGGTGGGCTCCGTACCGGCGAACAACGCCTATGTGGAGGCCACGGGTTCGGTCGCGCAGATCGAGAAGGCGTTCTCCGTGACGGTCGGTGAGTACGCCGTGGCCGGGCGGCGCCTGCGCTCGGCGGACCGGGACCTCTCGGTGCCGGCAGGCATCGCCTCCGATGTGCTCGGCGTCGCGGGCATCAACGAACCCCCCACGCACGCCACCCCGTTGCACACCACCGGAGCGGGCTCGCAGACCGGGAACGCTGCGCCCGCGGCGGGCCGGCCCGGGGTGGTCCCGCCGCCGGCCGGCTTCCGCAACGCACCGCCGTGCGGCGCCTACTACGGCGAGAAGGTCGACACCGCAGACCCGGCGTATCAGGGGCAGCAGCTGCCCTACGCACCGTGCGGGTACAAGCCCGGACAGATTCGCTCCGCCAACGGTCTCGCGGACCCGGTCGGCCGGGGTATCGACGGCACGGGAACGACGGTGGCGATCGTCGACGCCTTCGGCTCACCCACGCTGTTCAATGACGCCGCCGAGTACGCCCGACGCAACGACCCCGCCCATCCGCTGACCGCCGGCCAGTTCACCCAGCAGGTGGCCACCCCCACCCCGGGACAGGAGGCGCCCAACCAGTGCGACGCCGCCGGTTGGTACGGCGAGCAGACCCTGGACGTGGAGGCCGTGCACGCCACCGCACCCGGCGCGCACATCCTCTACGTCGGGGGCGCCGACTGTCAGGACTCCTCACTGGACACCGCGCTGAACTCGATCGTCGCCACCCACAGCGCCGACATCGTGTCCAACTCCTACGGCGACACGGGGGAGGACTTGCCTGCCACCCTCATCCGGGAGTTCAACCAGATAGCGGTGCAAGCGGCGATGGAAGGTATCGGCCTGTACTTCTCCTCCGGGGACAACGGTGACGAGGCCGCCCGGATCGGCCGCCCGGAACCGGACTTCGCCGCCTCCGACCCGTGGGTGACCGCCGTCGGCGGCACCAGCCTGGGTATCGGCGCCAGCGGAAACAAAGTTGTGGAAACCGGCTGGGAGACCGCCCGCAGTGAGCTCGACAATGGCACATATTCACCGGCCACCTATCAGAGCGGCAGCGGCGGCGGCACCAGCCGGCTGTTCGCCGAGCCCTGGTACCAGCAAGGCGTGGTGCCGGATGCCTTGGCCCGGCAGAACCAGACCGGCGCCGCCGCGGGCCGGGTCGTGCCCGACGTCTCCAACCTGGCCGATCCGAACACCGGATTCCTCATCGGCGAGACCCAGACATTTCCCGGCGAAGGCGCAAAATACGACCAGTACCGGATCGGGGGCACCAGCCTCGCCTCGCCGCTGATGGCCGGGACGATGGCGGTCGCCGATCAGCTCGACGGCTTCCACCACGGGTTCAGCAACCCCGCCTTCTACCAGCTCACCGCACGCACGGGCGGGTTGACCGACGTCACCTCGGTGAACGCGCTCGGCGTTGCCCGGGTGGACTACGTCAACCGGGTCGATGCCAGCGGGGGACTGGTCAAGTCGGTGCGCACGTTCGACGACCAGTCCTTGACCATCCACACCACCCCGGGATACGACAACGTCACCGGGTTGGGCACGCCGAATGGCCTGCTGGCCGCGGCTCCCAGCCCGTTGGCCGACCTGAGTATCGCGGTGGGCGCACCCACCCAGTCCGGAACCGGGACGTACACCAGCACGGTGACCGTCACCAACAACGGACCCACCACGGCGACCGGCGTGTTCACCGGTCTGTTCGCCGGCGGCGGACTCACGGTCACCGCCGCTCCCGGTGGTGGAGTCTTCTTCTTCGGCCACACCGCCGTCTACGCCATCCCCTCCGTCGGCGCAGGTCTGACCATCAGCCTCCCGGTGAGCTTCACCGCCGACCCCGGCGCCCACGGCATCCAATACCTCGCCGCGGCCACCGGCACCGTGCAGACACCCGACCCCAACTACTTCAACAACGTCACCGCCACGTCGATCCTTCTGCCGTGATTTTGGGCATACAACTTCCGGCATAGGTGGGGCACTGCAGGTGTGGCCGTCCGACTGATGCGCAGCGTTGCTCCTGCGTTCTAGCGTTGTGGAGGCTCGAGCCAAACGGTGCTCGGCCTACGACGGAGGCGTACACCCATGATCGAAGTTCGAGGCGTGACGAAGCGCTATGGCGACAAGGTCGCCGTCCGTGATCTGACCTTCACGGTGCGGCCGGGGATTGTCACCGGGTTCTTGGGCCCCAACGGTGCTGGTAAGTCCACCACCATGCGGATGATCGCCGGCTTGGATGCCCCCACCGAGGGCTCGGTCAGCGTGAATGGCGGCACCTACGCGCACACCAAGGCGCCCATGGCCGAGCTCGGAACCCTGCTCGAAGCCAAGGCCGTGCACACCAGCCGGTCGGCGTTCAACCACCTGCTGGCCATGGCCCAGACCAACGGTGTTCCGCGCAGCAGGGTGGACGAGGTGATCGACCAGGTTGGTCTCAGCGAGGTCGCGAAGAAGCGGGCCGGGGGTTTCTCCCTGGGCATGGGCCAACGTCTCGGTGTCGCCTCGGCCCTGCTGGGCAACCCCCGCACCGTCATCTTGGATGAGCCCGTCAACGGCCTCGACCCGGAGGGCATCCTCTGGATCCGCAACCTGCTCAAGCAACTGGCCTCCGAAGGTCGCACCGTGTTCGTCTCCTCGCACCTGATGAGCGAGATGGCGTTGACGGCCGAGCACCTCATCGTCGTCGGTCGCGGCGCGCTGATCGCCGACACCAGCGTCGCCGACTTCGTCGCCAGGGCCTCCACCAACGTGGTCACCGTGCGCTCCCCCCAGGCCGCTGCGCTGCGTGAGCTGCTGGTCGGCCCGGACGTCACCGTGAGCAGCAGCACGGCAGGCGAGCTCGAGGTCCACGGCCTCACGGCAAACCAGATTGGTGACGTGGCCTTCGACAACCGCGTGCGCGTGCACGAGCTGTCGATGCAGGAAGCCTCACTGGAAGAAGCATTCATGGAACTCACCCGGGACGCGGTCGAGTACCACGCGCGCACCTCGGCACCAGACATGTCAGCAGCAGACGTCACGACGGGAGCACGATCATGACCACCGCCACGGCACCCGCCCCGGTGACCGGCTATCCCGGGATGCGCGTCACCCAGGGCCGGGTCATCCGCTCGGAGTGGACCAAGTTCCGTTCGCTGCGTTCGAGCAAGATCACGCTCCTGGTCGCCGTCGTGCTGACCACGGGGCTCGGCGCACTCATCTCCGCGGTGACCGCCGCCCACTACACCGACATGAGGGCTGCGCGCAGGGCGGCGTTCGACCCCATCGTCACCAGCCTCAACGGGGTGAACATCGCCCAGCTGGCCGTCGGTGTCCTCGGGGTGCTCCTGATCAGCGGCGAGTACGCCACCGGCATGATCCGCTCCTCACTGACCGCGGTTCCTGAGCGCCTGCCCGTGCTCTGGGCGAAGATCACCGTGTTCACCGTCATCGTGGGCATCGCGTCCATCGCCTCGACCGTCATCGCGTTCTTCCTGGGGCAGTCGCTGCTCTCCGGCAAGACTCCGAGTGCGGGGATCTCCGATCCCGGCGCGTTGCGGATGGTGATCGGCGCGGGGGCCTACCTGCTGCTCGTCGGCTTGGTCGGCATCGCGTTGGGCGCCTTGCTGCGCAACACTGCGGCCGGTATCTCCAGCTTGGTCGCGCTGTTCTTCGTGATCCCGCCGATCATGGGATTGCTCCCGCAGAGTTGGTCGGACACCATCGGCCCCTACCTGCCCTCGAACGCAGGCGAAGCATTCTGGGGTCGGCCGGACACCGCGCACCTGTCTCCGTGGGTCGGCTTCGCCGTACTGTGCGGATGGACGATAGTGGCGGTCGCGCTGGCAGCCGTCCGGCTCAAGCGCAGCGACGCCTGAGGGCGGAGGCGGTGACGCAGTGACGAACAACAGCCGCTTCTACGACCGTCTGTTGTTCGACCTCGCGCCACCGGTGCTGCTCCTGCTCATCGCCGCCCCGTCGCTGATTCGCGAGGGTGACCAGTCGATTGCCCAGGTGTGGCCGCTGTCTGTGGCGCTGCTCATTCCGCTCTTTTTCCGCAGGCGCTATCCGGTCATCGTGTTCTGTGCGGTCTCGCTCATCGCGTTCGGGCAGTGGTGGGTGGGAGTCACCCTGGTGGCTGATGTCGCACTGCTCGTGGCGTTCTACACGGTGGCCTCCCGACGGCCGTTGTGGATGGCGCTCACGGCAGCGGTGGTGCTGGAGTTCGGCGTGGCGTTGGCGGTCGAGCGATGGGGTGAGCACCGATCGTGGCTGCTGATCTTCGTGCTCCTCTCGGGGATGGTGAGCACTGCAGCCGTTCTCAGTATCTATGCACGAACCCGCGCCGCGTACCTATCGCAGCTGCGGGAGCGCGCCGATCGTCTCGAGCGGGAACGCGACCAGCAGGCGCAGCTGGCCGCCGTCGCCGAACGGGCTCGTATTGCCCGGGAGATGCACGACATCGTCGCCCATCACCTCACCGTGATGATCGCGCTCAGCGAGGGCGCGGCGGCGGCGGTGCCGTCGTCACCGGAGCGCGCGGTCACCGCGATGACCACCGTGTCGGCGACGGGCCGGGAGGCACTGGCGGACACCCGTCGGCTGCTGGGCGTGCTGCGTGAACCACGGGGATCCGAGCGGCGCGCCCCCCAGCCGGACATCAGCAGACTCGACGGCTTGCTGGAACAAATCCGTACCGCGGGTCTGCCCGTGACCTTCACGGTGAGTGGGGACCGTCAGCCGCTGTCTGCGGCGCTGCAGCTGACCGTCTATCGCCTTGTTCAGGAGGCCTTGACCAATACGCTCAAGCACGCGGGCCCTGGCACCCACGCGCGCGTGCTGCTCAGCTATGCACCGGAGGCGGTCTCGGTGGTCGTGACGGACGACGGACTCGGCGCGATGGCCTCGGTAGGAGGCAGTGAAACGGCAAACCATAGTAAAACGGCAGGTCATGGGCTCGCCGGGATGCGGGAACGCATCGCAGCGTGGGGTGGTGAGCTGACGTGCGGCCCTTCGCAGTCGGGTGGCTGGAGAGTCGTCGCGCGCCTTGCCGTAGCGGATTCCACTGTGGACTTAAGGGTCAAGCAATGACCATTCGGGTCCTGCTGGTCGACGACCAAGCCCTGCTCCGTCTGGGTTTTCGCATGGTCCTCGAAGCTCAGGAGGACATCTCGATCGTCGGTGAGGCCGAGGACGGCGCCGGTGCCATCGCCATGGCCAACTCGCTGCGCCCGGACGTGGTCCTGATGGACGTCCGGATGCCCGGCATCGACGGCATCGACGCCACCGAGTCGATCGTCCAGGCCGGTCTCGATACTAAAGTCCTGATCCTGACGACCTTCGACATGGACGAGTACGTCTATGCCGGGCTGCGCGCCGGAGCCAGCGGGTTCTTGCTCAAGGACGTTTTGCCAGCGGAGCTGATCTCGGCGTTGCGCGCGGTGGCCGCAGGCGACGCCGTGATCGCGCCGAGTGCAACCCGTCGACTGTTGCTCGCCTGCACGCCGATGCTCCCGACACCGCAGCGCGGACAGCAGCGCGAGCAGATACTCCAGGCTCTCACCGAACGGGAACGGGAAGTCTTTCCGATGGTCGCTGCTGCGTTGACCAACCGCGAGATCAGTCTGCGGCTGCACGTCTCGGAAAGCACCGTCAAGGTGCATGTGAGCCGAATACTGGCCAAGCTCCAGCTGCGTGACCGGGTCCAGATCGTGGTGCTCGCCTACGAGAGCGGCTTGGTCGTTCCGACCAGCTGATCAACTCGACCGGTGTTTGGAACGTCCACCCGATTGCGGGCCGCGAGCAGCGGAGCGATCTCCGCTGCCGGTAGGGCAGGCGCCCAGAGATAGCCCTGGGCGTGGGTGCAGCCGATGCTCAGGGCGCACTCGGCTTGGCGCTGTGTTTCCACGCCTTCGATGACCGTTTCCAGGTTGAGGTCAGCGGCCAGGCCGAGAAAAGCGCGAATGACCGCGTCGCCTTCTCGGGTGCCCAACGCTGCGGTGGCCACCTGGTCGAGCTTGATGCCGTCGAGGGGAAGCCCGAGCACCTGTTCCATCACAGAGAAAGCAGTGGCGAAGTCATCGAGCAAGATGCGGAAGCCTCGGCTGCGAAGATCGAGCAGAAAGTTGCGGTGGCCGGAGTTTGCCGTCATCGCGGTGGTCTCGGTGATTTCCAGATCCACCGCGTCGGGGGGTACGCCAGCGTCGATGACCGCTGCGCTGATGCGCTCGACACAATCGGGGTGATCGAAGTGCTTGGCTGAGAGGTTCGCGTTCAACCGCAGCGACGGATAATTCCCCCGCCACCGTGCGAAGTCCACTGCTGCCTGATGAAGTATGGCCACGTCGAGGTCGATGATGATTTCGGTGTCCTCGGCCAGTGGTATGAACTGCGCCGGTGCCAGCATCCCCCGCACAGGATGGCGCCACCGGGCCAGCGCCTCCACCCCGGTCACCTGCCCGGTGCGGAGATCCACAACGGGTTGGTAGTAGGGCACCACTTGTCCGGTGTTCACCGCATCGGTGAGCTCAGCGGCGTCGGCGGCCGACCCAGCCGGTTGCGGACCACGGCGCCGCAGCATCTCCAGCTGGTCCTGCACCACGGCGCCGATCGCCACCAGCTGCACCATCTGCTGGGCGCTGAACTGACGGGGGCGGGTGTCGAGCAGACAGATCGTGCCGATCACCAGCCCCTCGCGCCCGGTCAGTGGCACCGCAACGTACGCGCGGGTTTGAGGTGCGGACGCCGGGGGCTCGGTCAGGTTGCCGATGACCACGGGGTGCCCCCCGCTGACCGTCTTGTCACACAGGGTGCTACTGCGCGGCACTTCATTGAGCGGGGCACCCACCGAGGCGATGGTGTGCCGGGTCCCGGCATCCAAGACATTGATCACGACGATGGGAAAGGTGAATAACTCGGCCGCCAGATTCGCCGACTGCTGCAACGCAGAATCGCTGATCGCCGTGTCGAGATATTGCCGGGCGGAGGCATCTTGGCGGCGCTCGTGTTCATCTCCCATAAGCCACCCACGCTCATCGACAGCCAGCACAGCAGCACACCTTTGGGGCGCTGACGAATCTTACCTGATTCGGGCGAACAATACGCGGTGAGTTTGCGCCTGGCGGTCCCGCTCAGAGTTGATCTTTCAGCACCTCTGCGGCCACAGCGGAGAAAGCCACCATGCGCACTTCCGATACCCGCGTGCGGGCCGCGCGAATGGCGCTGACGGCTTGGCGCGCTGCGTCCTCCAACGGCCACCCGTACGCCCCGGCGGAAATGAGCGGGAACGCCACGGCGCTCGCGCCGAGTTCGTCGGCCGCCGCCAGGCTGCTGTTGTAGGCCGAGCGCAGAATGGCGGATCGGTCCTCGTGGCGTGAGTACACCGGTCCGACGGTGTGGATCACCCACTCGGCGGGCAACCGTCCAGCGGTGGTAGCCACGGCCTGCCCGGCCGGAAGCCCGTCCGGGAGCGTGGTGGCGCGCAGCTCACGGCAGGCCGCGAGGATCTCGGGTCCGCCGGCTCGGTGGATGGCCCCGTCCACACCGCCGCCGCCCAACAGCCCGGAGTTGGCGGCGTTCACGATGGCGTCCACCGCGACCGTGGTTATGTCCCCCTCGATGACCCGGAGGACGGTGGGTCTCGGACTCATGTGGCTACCCTTCCATCGACGCGGGTAGTACGCGATTCATGATCGAGATGTGCGAAAGGAAGTCGATGACGCAGCTCGAGACCGGTTTCGCCGTGCCGGAGGACACCGGTCCGCGGACGGCCACGGCGATCGAGCTGGTGGCGCAGGCCGGTCAACGGGTGGCCGACGCCTTGCTGCGCACTCAGCTGTCCGACGGTGACCTCGACGGCGTCGCCGACCAGCTCGACGCCGTCGCCGAGCAGCTCGAGAAGGGTGCCCTGAAACACGCCACCATCGTCGAGGAGCTGCGGACGTGGAGCAGGCAACCCCAGCACGATCCGGCCTCCGGTGCCCGCAACATGATGGCGCCGCCCCTGCGGATGCGCGGCGTCGGCCCACGCACGATGGTCGGCGAGGTCACCCTGGGATACCTCTACCAGGGGCCGCCCGGGCACGCCCATGGTGGCATCACCGCGCTGATTCTGGACCATGCACTCGGGGTGACCAACGGGTGGGCAGGAAAGTCGGGCGTCACCGGGACACTCACGCTGCGCTATCACCGGCTGACCCCGCTGCGCACCCCGCTGACCGTGCGCACCGAGTGCGTCGACGTGCAGGGGCGCAAAATACGCACCGTCGGGCGCATCGAGCACGATGGCGTCACCTGCGTCTCGGCTGAAGGCGTATTCATCGAGTTGACGGGCTTGCCGCGTTGACGGCGGGCAGGTCGGTTTCGGAAACTTCGGCGGACCCGAACACCGCGACCGCCACGGCACCACCGACCGCGAGGGCGAAACCGAGCACGGCCAGCCACTCCAGTCCCGGCTTCGAGGTGTCACCGAGCAGCAGTACCCCGACGATTCCCGGAACCACCGTCTCGCCGGCCACCAGCGCGGCGGTCGCACCGTTCACCGAACCCAGCTGCAACGCCACGGTGTGCAGGTAGAACCCACCGATCCCGGCGATGGCGATGGTCCAGGCGGCAGGGTCGACCACCAGCACCGCCCACTGCACAGGGTCGACACCATCAACGATTCGCACGGCGATGGCCAGCGCACCGAACAGCAGGCCGGCGACGAGTCCGGCGGCCACGGCGCCACCGGAGCCCAGTCGCCGCACCACCAGCTGACCGAGCCCAAGGACGAGCACCGACGCGACGAGGATGCCCCAGTGCATCGCGGGGTCTGCGTCGCCGCCACCCTCGTGCCCGGCGGCTACCCCGAGCGCCACCAACGCCAGGATCACCGTGGCGATCGCCGCCCAGTCCCGTGAGTGCAGCCGGATGCCGAGTACCGCGATGCCCAGTACCGCGGTGACGATGAGGTTGGCACTGATGATCGTCTGCGACAGGAACAGGGGAATGAGCCTGGCGGAGACCGAGCCCCCGACAAAGCCGATCACGTCGAGGCAGCTACCGATGATGAACCACACGGTCAGCGCCGCAGCCATGGTCGAGGCAACAGTCGGTGCCCCGGTCGCGGTGACCTGGCCGGTGGCCCCTCGCGCCTGTGCGGCGGCAGCCGAACGACGCGCCCCGTAGGCCTGCAGCACCGAGGAGACTCCGTAGCCGAGGCAGGCGATCAGCGCGGCAAGGAGCCCGGTCAGCATGCGGGGACGGTACCAACCGCCAGCGGGTCAGCAGGCTCAGTGATAGCGGTGGGTCAGGCTGACGACTCGGGAGGTGCAGAACTCGGCAACATCGTGTGCGGTGTCCACTGTGCCGGTCACCCGATCGGTGACGCGTCGCCCCACCCGTCCGGGAGCCGCACACACCAGCGCCACCCCGCCGACCAGGGCAAACCCGAGTTCCGTGGACAAATCGACCCGTTCTGTACCCCTACTGGGAAACATGTCGCTCCTCTCGCGGGTGGGCACCCGCTGCCGGACACTGGTGCCTGCCTCGGTTCCTTCTCGGTCAGTTGGCCATGAAACCACGTGCTGGCGCTGACGCAACTCGACGTCGCCGTCATCAGCGCAGGGGGAGGCCGTTCCGGTCTCTGACATGCTGGGCTGCGTCCGGAGTGAGGAGCGACAAGGTGTTTCTGGCGCATGGGCTGTGGTCGGCCGGCGCCGGGCTACGGCTGTGGATCGAGACCGATGGGCAACCCGTTGGCGCTCCGGGCATGCTCGCGCCGGTTCCACCGGACTGGACGGGGCCACTGCAGGAGGCGTTGGCCCCGGCCGAGCTACCGCTGCGGCTCTGCCTGTTGCTACCCGCCGACGGCGTACTCACCGCCCGCCAGATACCGGCGTACGCGCTGGCCACGCCCGATGCCGCGGATCTGTTGCTGGAGATCGCCTCTTTGCACGCGCGCGCCGATGGAATGTGGGTGTTGGGGCCCGAGTTGCGCTATTTGGCCGAGGTAGCGTCGGGAATCGCCCGGTGGGTGTACTCGGGCCGGGTGGTGCCGGTGCTGCGGCGTGGCCCGGCTGGCTGGTCGGCGCGCTGGGTGCTGATCGACGACGGCCCGGTTCGGTCGTGGCGCACCCAGGTGCGCGCAGCGCTACCGCCGGTGCTGCGGGCGGAGGTGGTAGACGGACGCACACCCACCGCTGCCGAAGTGCTCGATGACCTGGTAGACGAGTTGTGCGACGCCATCGTAGAGGCGACGTTGCGGCTCAGCACGCCACGCGTATCAAGTGACCACCCGCTGATTCGGGCGTTGGCCACGGGCGAGACGCTCGATACCGCGCAGCCGGGCATCGACAGACAAGCGGCCGGTCTGCGTCGGTGGGCCACCAGCTCCTCGCTGGACGGCCCCGATATCTTGTTTCGGCTCATCGAACCTGCTGACGACGACACCGCCGTAGGCGTCCCCCGTTGGCTGCTCGAGACCTGCGTGCGCTCCACGGACACCGCACCCGTGGCGCTGCACACGCTGCCGCGCTCGGCGCGCCAGGACAGCCTGGCGATGCACGTGCTGGGGCGCGCCATGACGGCGTACCCGCCGCTGCGCAGGCACACACCCAACGTGCACGACCATGTGCTGACGCTGAGTACCAAGGAAGCCGTCGACTTCGTGACCAAAGGGGCGCCTGCGCTGCGTTCGGCGGCTATCACGGTGCTGCTGCCGCGTGCGTGGGTGCGCCTCGACCCCACGCTGACCCTGCAGGTCAGCGCCCCGCCGGCCAGCGCCGCGGTCGACGCCGGTGCCGTCGGCATGGACCAGCTGCTGCGCTACCGGTGGCGCCTGGCGCTGGGCAGCATCAGCGTGAGCCGAGCGGAGATGGTCAGCCTGACCAAGACGATGGCCCCACTGGTGCGGCTGCGCGGCGAATGGGTGCGCGTCGACCCCACGGTGCTCGCCCGCGCGGCGCGTTACGTCGCGGCACACGCGGACACCGAAGCCACGCTCGGGCAGCTGCTCGGCGTGCTCACCGGGGCCGATGCTCCCCCCGCGCCCGTCGTCGATGTCCAGACCACCGGGTGGGTCGGCGAGCTGGCCCGGGGTGAGTCCGTCAGCTCGATTGGTGCACCCGAGGGACTCCGCGCCGAGCTGCGTCCCTACCAGCAGCGGGGGCTGGACTGGCTCGCGTTCATGAGCCGACTGGGCCTGGGCGCGATACTGGCCGACGACATGGGACTCGGCAAGACGCTGCAGGTGCTGGCCCTGCAGGTGCACGAAAGCGCAGGCAAACCAACGCTGGTCGTCTGCCCGATGTCGGTGGTCGGCAACTGGCAACGCGAGGCCGAGCGTTTCGCCCCGCAGCTGCGGGTGCTGGTGCACCACGGTGTGGACCGGCTTCGTGGCGAGTCGCTGCGGGCGGTGGCCGCTCGGTCCGACCTGGTGCTCACCACCTACCCGCTGCTGGCCCGCGACCGCGCGGAGCTGGCCGCGGTGAACTGGGACCGCGTGGTGCTGGACGAGGCGCAGCACGTGAAGAACGCCGCCACCGGGCAAGCGCGCGCAGCCCGAGAGTTGCCCGCCCGCCACCGGCTCGCGCTCACCGGCACCCCGGTGGAGAACCGGCTGGAGGAGCTGCGCGCACTGCTGGACTTCGTCAACCCCGGCATGCTCGGCTCGGCGCAGGCGTTCCGGGCGCGCTTTGCGGTGCCCATCGAGCGGGACCACGACTCCTCGACCATCACCCGGCTGCGCACCGCGACCGCGCCGTTCGTGCTGCGGCGGATGAAGACCGACCCCTCGGTGATCACCGACCTGCCGTCGAAGCTGGAGATGACGGTGCGGGCCAACCTCACCGCGGAGCAGGCGGCGTTGTACCGAGCGGTCGTGGAAGACATGCTGGCCAAGATCGCCGAAAGTTTTGGTGTGCAACGGAAAGCACTGGTGCTGTCCACCTTGGTGCGGCTCAAGCAGGTGTGCAACCACCCCGCGCAGTTCCTGGCCGACGGCTCGGCGGTGTTGCGGCACGGCAGGCATCGCTCGGGCAAGCTCGAGCTGGTCCAGGACGTGCTGCACTCGGTGCTGGGCGAGGGGGAGAAGGTGCTGCTGTTCACCCAGTTCCGCCAGTTCGGTGAGCTGGTGGCACCGTGGGCCGCTCAGCAGTTCGGCGTAGCGGTTCAGTTCCTGCACGGTGGGGTGAGCAAGCGTCGCCGCGACGGGATGGTCGAGCAGTTCCAGTGTGCCGGTGGCCCTCCAGTCATGGTGGCATCACTCAAGGCGGGCGGCACCGGACTCAACCTCACCGCCGCCAACCACGTGGTGCACTTGGACCGCTGGTGGAACCCTGCCGTGGAGAACCAGGCAACCGACCGCGTATTCCGAATCGGGCAGCACCGGGATGTGCAGGTCCGCAAGCTGGTGTGTGTGGGGACGGTGGAGGAACGCATCGATGCGCTGATCTCCAGTAAGCGCGAGTTGGCCGACCTCGCCGTGGGGGCCGGCGAGAGCTGGGTCGGCGAACTCGATACCGATCAGCTGCGGGCACTGTTGTCCCTGGGGGACGAGGCGGTGGGCGAGTGAGCGAGCGCAGCGACGTGGGGCTGCAGCAATGAATGACGCCGACCCCGACCTCGACTTGGCCGACTGCCTGGACCGGTTCTACAGCCCTGCCGGCCCCATTACGGTGCCCCCGGTGAAGTTCCGCCCGGCAATCGACGAGTTGGATGATGACCTCCTCAGTCGGGCACTCGGACCCGACGCCCAGAACGCCGTCGCCTATCTGCGCGACTGCTACCGGCGGTTGGGCTAGCGGTGGTTCTGACTAACTTGGGATCATGACCGTCTGATCAGCGACGAGATCGAGCAGTCCGAGCGCACCCGTAACGAGCCACTACCAGCGGATGCGCCGTTTACTCAGCCGAATCGCAACCACTCCAGTGTGCTTACCGTGCGTCTGTCGAGCGACATGCACGACGAACTGATCCGGCTCGGCAAGGATCTCGACGTTCCGCCCTCAACGCTGGCACGCGGCTTCATTGCCGAGGGACTGGCAGCCAACGAGCACAACAGCGTCACGGCAATGCTGAGCAAGCTGGAGAGCGATCTACGACGCCTGCGCGGCTTGGTGATTGGGTAACGTCCGCGCCACCGGACCGAGAGCGAGGACGAGTCATGAGTGATGTCGGCCAGCGCGAACGCATAGCGCAGAACCGGGTCGTCCAGCACTTCCAGGACACGCTGGGCTTCGACTACCTGGGCAACTGGGAGACCCGCGCAGGCAATTCGAACGTCGAGGCGGCTCTTCTCACCCAGAACCTCCGCGCGCGGGGCTACGACGTCAAGCTCATCAACAAGGCCGTCGACCAGCTCACGAAGGACGCCTCCCTCGGTGGGGGCCGCGACCTCTACGAGGCCAACCGCGACGTCTACAACCTGCTCCGCTACGGGGTGAAGGTGCGCCCCGGCATCGGGGAACAGACCGAGACCGTGTGGCTCGTGGACTGGGCCAACCCGCAGGCCAACCACTTCGCGATTGCGGAGGAAGTCACTGTGCTCGGCCAGCACACCAAGCGGCCGGACATCGTGGTCTACCTCAACGGCATCGCCATTGCCGTGCTGGAACTTAAGTGTTCCAAAGTTGCTGTCTCCGAAGGTATCCGGCAGACCATCGGGAATCAGAAGCCCGAGTTCATCCGTCAGTTCTTCACCACCGTACAGCTGGTGTTTGCCGGCAACGACGTTGAGGGGATGCGCTACGGCGTCATCGGCACCCCAGAAAAGTACTGGATGGAGTGGCGCGAGCTCTCCGACGTCGACGATCCGCTGGACCGGGCGCTGGGTCAGCTGTGCTCCAAGGAGCGCCTGCTGGAGCTGATCCACGATTTCACCGTGTTCGACTCGGGCACCCGAAAGGCCTGCCGCCACAACCAGTTCTTCGGCGTGCAAGCGGCTCGGGCGCGCATCGTCCAGCGCGAGGGCGGCATCATCTGGCACACCCAAGGCTCGGGCAAGTCGCTGACCATGGTCTGGCTCGCGAAGTGGATTCGGGAGCACCAAGACGACCCGCGGGTCCTGCTGATCACCGACCGCACCGAGCTGGACGAGCAGATCGAGAAGGTCTTCAACGGCGTCAACGAGATGATCTACCGCACCAGCAGTGCAGTGGACCTGCTGGACACCCTGAACAAGTCCACCGAGTGGCTGATGTGCTCGCTCGTGCACAAGTTCGATTTGGGCGTCCCGAAGGATTTCACCGCGAAGGGCAACATCTTCGTCTTCGTCGACGAGGCGCACCGGACCCAGTCCGGCACGATGCACGCCGCCATGAGGCAGCTCCTGCCCGGCGCCATGTTCATCGGCTTCACGGGCACACCGCTGCTCAAGCAGGACATGGCGACGAGCATGGAGACCTTCGGCAGCTTCATCCACACCTACAAGTTCGATGAGGCCGTCAGCGACGGGGTCGTGCTGGATCTGCGCTACGAAGCCCGCACCATCGACCAGAACCTGACCTCGCCCAAGCAGGTGGACACGTGGTTTGACGTCAAGACTTAAGGCATGACCGATCTCTCCCGCGCTGAGCTGAAAAAGCGCTGGGGCACGATGCAGAAGGTCGTCAGCGCCGAGCCGCGGGCCAAGCAGATCGTCAACGACATCCTGCTCGACATGGAGACCAAGCCGCGCCTGTCCGATGGGCGCGGCAACGCCATGCTCGTGGGCGCCAGCATCTATCAGGCCTGCAAGTTCTACGAGTTGTTCTGCCAGGCCGGGTTCAAGGGCAAGTGCGCCATTATCACCAGCTACGAACCCCAGGTCGGTGACATCGCCAAGGAGGACTCCGGCCACGGCGCGACGGAGAGGTTGCGCCAGTACGACATCTACCGCCAGATGCTGGCCGACCACTTCAACCAACCGGCCGACAAGGCGATGGCGAAGGTCGAGCAGTTCGAGAAGGAGGTCAAGGAGACGTTCATCAAGAAGCCGGGCCAGATGCGCCTGCTCATCGTGGTGGACAAGCTGCTGACCGGCTTCGATGCCCCCTTGGCGACGTACCTCTACATCGACAAGAAGATGCGCGACCACGGCCTGTTCCAAGCAATCTGTCGCGTCAACCGCCTCGACGGTGACGACAAGGACTACGGCTACATCGTCGACTACCAGGACCTGTTCAACTCCCTCAGCGACGCCATCACCGACTACACCAGCGGCGCGTTGGACGGCTACGAGAAGACCGACATCCAGGGACTGCTGGCCGATCGGATCGACAAGGCCCGCGACGACCTGGAGGAAGCGCTCGAACGGATTCGTGCCCTGTGTGAACCGGTCGCCCCACCGAAGAACACTCGGCAGTACCAGCAGTACTTCTGCGCCCAGGACCAGGGCAACGCCGAACAGCTCAAGGCCAACGAACCCAAGCGGGTCGAGCTCTACAAGTCCGTCGCCGCCGTCGTCCGTGCGTTTGGCGCCTTGGCCAACGACATGGGCGCGGCCGGCTACTCGGTGGCGGAAACCGAGGCAATCCGGGCCGAGATCGCGCACTACGCCAACGTCCGCGACGAGGTGAAGCTCGGGGCCGGGGAGGACGTCGACTTCAAGCAGTACGAGGCCGGGATGCGCTTCCTGCTCGACACCTACATCAACGCCAGCCCGTCCGAGGTCGTGTCCAACTTCCAGGACACCGGACTCATCCAACTCATCGTCGAGCTGGGCGCCGGGGCCATCGACAAACTGCCCGAGGGCATCAAAAGGGCCCCCGAGGCCGTCGCCGAGACGATCACCAACAACATCCGCAAAGTGCTCATCGACGAGCACGCCATGAACCCGAAGTACTACGACCGGATGTCAGAGTTGCTTGACGCCATCCTGGAACAGCGCCGCCAGGGAGCCCTGGATTACCAGGATTACCTGGCGAAACTCGTTGCGCACGCAGGCAAGCTCGGCAGCGGTGAGTCAGACACCCACTACCCCGAATGGGCCGACAACGGCGCCAAGAAGGCCCTCGTCGACTTCGGCTTTCCCTCGCTGGGAGTGGCGATCGAGGTCGATGCGGCCGTCATGAACAACAAGCCCGACAACTGGATCGGCAGTTCGATGAAGGAACGGGTGGTCAAGCGGGCACTCGTGCACGCGCTCCCGACCGACTTCGGCCGGCTCAACGAGCTCTTCGATCTGGTGAAGGCGCGGCGTGAGTACCACTAGTGCCTACCTGACCGTTCGCGGCATCGACATCGACGTCGTCTACAAGGACATCAAGCACCTGCACATCGGCGTCTACCCACCGTTGGGCCGGGTGCGGGTTGCCGCGCCAGCCAAGCTCGACGACGACCGGGTACGCCTCGCCGTGATTACGCGGCTGCCCTGGATCAAGAAGCAGCGTGAACGGCTTCGATCCGCCGAGCGCCAGAGCACCCGCGAGATGACCACGGGGGAGTCGCACTACGTCTGGGGTGTTCGGTACCGGCTGAAGGTCATCGAGCGACCAGGCCGTGCCCATCTGGAGGTCGACGGGGAACGCCTGCTGTTGTACGTCCCCGAAGGCGCCACCGCTGACCGCCGCCGGGAGATCCTCGACCATTGGTACCGCGACCAGCTGCGCACCGTAATACCCGATCTCATAGCCAAATGGTCAGGCCCCCTGGACGTGTCGGTGCCACGATGGAGCATCCGGCGCATGAAAACCAAGTGGGGCTCCTGCAACCGAGAAACGGCCACCTGTGGTTCAACATCGAGCTGGCCAAGAAGCACCCAGACAGCCTGGGGTACCTCGTCGTCCACGAGATGACACACCTGCTCGAACGAAGCCACGGCGAACGGTTCACCAAGCTCATGGACCGCCAGCTGCCCGACTGGCGTTCCCGTCGGGACAATCTCAACGATGCTCCGCTGGCCGATGAGTGGCGGACCTCGGCGTCGTGACCTGATAGTTCTGACCAACTTGGCCAGAGTTTGCTGGACGTCAGCGAATGGACGGCGGAGCATCAAGGGATGGCGACGGTGGTGAACGTCTACGAGGCCAAGAGCCACTTCTCGGAGCTGCTCGGACGCGCAGAGGCGGGGGGGACATCGTGATCGCCCGGCACGGTCGGCCCATTGTTCAACTGGTGGCCGTGGCGTCGCGACGCCCCGACCGGGTATTGGGGCAAGCGGCCGGACCTCTGTGGATCGCGGATGACTTCGACGACCCGCTTCCGGACGAGGAGGCCGCCTGGTTCGACGCGTCGATCGAGCCCGCGTGAGGCTGCTGCTGGACACTCATGTTGCCCTCTGGGCACTGGTGGCATCCCCACGGCTCGGTGAAACCTGCACTGCGGCAATAACCTCCGGCGCTAATGACGTCTACGTCTCCGCGGTTTCGGTGGCCGAGGTCGCAATCAAATCCGCGCTGGGCAAGCTCCGTGATGCCGAGGACTTCGTCGACCTCGTCGAACAGGCGGGGTTTACTGAGCTGGCCATGACGGCGGCCCACGCCGACCAACTCCGGACGCTGCCGATGATTCACCGCGCCCCCTTCGATCGGATACTGCTGGTTCAAGCACAGGTGGAGGGGCTCACGTTTGTCACCGCGGATGCACAATGCACGGACTACGATGTCCGCACGATGGATGCCCGACGATGAGCCAATGCTGCCCGCGCAGCGCAGGGACATTCAGCGCAGCGGCGCACCCCAGGTCGTGTCGGTGCGGATCTGCTTCTTGAGCAGCTTGCCGCCGGGGTTGCGGGGCAGCGGGTCGGTGCGGATCGAGATGAACTGCGGGATCTTGAAGTCGGCCAGCAACTCCTGCAGCGCGGCGACGAGCTTAGCCGGATCCAGGTCGGCTCCAGGAGCGGACACCACGACGGCGCCGACCTTTTCGCCCATCACCTCGTCGGCCACCGCGACGACCGCCGCGTCGGCCACCCCGGGTACCTCGAACAGCGCGTTCTCCACTTCCACGCAGTACACGTTCTCGCCACCGCGGTTGATCATGTCCTTGGCCCGGTCGAGGATGTAGACGAGGCCGTTGTCGTCGATGCGGGCGACGTCGCCGGTATGCAGCCACCCATCGGTAAAGGCAGCCTCGGTGGCTTCGGGCTTGTTCCAGTAGCCGCTGGTGATGTTCGGTCCGCGGGCCAGCAGCTCTCCGGTGCGGCCACCACCGTCGATCGCCAGCTCCACCACCGGTACCGCGAACCCGACGGAGTCGGCATGCTCGGCGGCATAGTCGTGCGGCAACATGGTCAGCAGCGACGCGGTCTCGGTAAGGCCGAAACCGTTGTACGCCTTAGCCTGCGGGAACGCCGCGATGATCTGGCGCACCACGGCAGTGGCGATGGGCGCACCGCCGTAGGCTGCCCAGCGCACCGAGGAAGTGTCGGCTTCGGCGAATGCCGGGTCATCTAGGAGCAACTTGTAGACGGCGGGCACCGTGACCAGGAAGTTGACTCGCTCCTCGGCGATCGTCCGCAGCAGCACGGCCTTGTCCAGCGCGGGCAGCACCACCGCGGTGCCTCCGACGTGTAAGGCCACCAGGAGCTGCGTGTTGCACCCGGTGACGTGGAACAGCGGCACGGAGATGAGGGTCCGGAACTCGGCGCCTATCTGGGCGGGGATCTCCGCGCACCGTCGGGCGTTCTCGCAGTTGGCGAGGAACGCCCGGTGGGTGGTGAGCGCACCTTTGGGTGAGCCGGTGGTGCCGGAGGTGTAGAAGATGGCCGCCAGGTCGTCCGGCTCGGCGTTCTCGACGGCATAGTGTTCGCCGTCGGGCAGCGGTGCGTCGGGGGCGAAATCGTACGTGCCACCAGAGTCCTCCAGCACATAGCGCATCTCACGCTCGGCGAAGCGGGTGTTCACCGGTACCGCAACGGCCCCGGCCAACAGCGTCCCGTAGAAGGCCAGCACCCACGACACTCCGGCGGGATTACGGATGGAGACCCGGTCGCCCGGTTGCACTCCGGCCGCGCGCAGCCCCCCGGCGACCCGTCCCGCCCGATCCCACAGCTGCGCATAGGTCAGCCGCTGCCCGTCCACCTCGACCACAGCCTCGGCCTCCGGCTGATTCTCAGCGCGGCTGCGCAAGGAATGTACGAGTGAGGGGGCCAGTCCGTCGTAAGTCAGCGCACCGTCTGGTCCACGGGTGATGCCGCTCCTGGCGAAGGACGCCTCGCCGCGGCCGGCCGGTTCGATGCTCATCGCTTGACCTTTCGTGAGGTGGCGGTGGCCCAACCGCCGGTGTGTGACCTCCTTCACTGTGCCGCACTTCTTGCATGGGGTCGAGGTACGGGCGCGACGTCGGGCTCGAGCGCCAATGGAGACATAGGCTGAGCCAGAGCCAACCAGAGGGAGATGCCGTGCTACTCAAGGGCAAGACGATTGTGGTGACCGGAGGAAACAGCGGTATCGGCGAGGCCATCGTGCTCGCCGCTGCGAGTGAGGGTGCGAACGTGGTGATCGACTACGTGGTGCACCCGGAGGAGACCGACGACCTCATCGCCCGGGTCGAGAAGGCAGGAGGGCGCGCGGTAGGCGTGCAGGCCGACGTGAGCAAGGTGGGTGACCTCAAACGCATGGTGCAGACCGCGATCGACAACTTCGGGCAGCTCGACGTGCTGGTGAACAACGCCGGAGTGGAGACCCGCACCTCGCTGCTGGAGACCACCGAGGCCGACTACGACAAGGTCCTCGACATCAACCTCAAGAGCGCCTTCTTCGGCACCCAGCTCGCGGCCAAGCAGTTCATCGCCCAGGGCGGCGGCGGCATCGTCATCAACATCTCCTCGGTGCACGAGGATTGGCCGATGCCCGGCAATGTGGCCTACTGCGTGTCCAAGGGAGGCACCCGCATGCTGACCCGAACTGCCGGGGTGGAACTCGGTGAGCACAACGTGCGGGTGATCAACGTCGGGCCGGGCGCGGTCGATACACCGATCAACGCCTCGACGGAGAGTGACCCGGCGAAGCTGAAGGCGCTCAATGCGGCGATTCCGCTCGGACGTTTGGCCAAGCCGGGTGAGATCGCCGACGTGGTGGTGTTCCTGGCGTCGGGCAAGGCCGGCTACCTGACGGCGACCACGGTGTTCATCGACGGCGGCATCATGCAGGGCAGTGTCGGTCTGTAGCCGTCGGGCCCAGAGCTCAACCCATCCGCGCGGCGACCTCGGGCGGAAAGCCGCCGGTCGCGACCGGACCCCAGCTGGTGGGAGTGATCCGGATCAGCGACTTGCCCTGCTCGGCCATCGCCTGCTGGTACTCGGGCCAGTCGGGGTGCTCGCCGGCGATGGAGCGGTAGTAGTCGACGAACGCTTCTGCGGCCTCGGGCATGTCCAGCACCTCGGCGCTGCCGTACACCTGGACCCAGGGCCCGTCGAACTCGTCGGAGAGCACACAGATGCTCACCTCAGGGTCGCGGCGGGTGTTGTTCGTCTTGGCCCGTTGCGGGTAGGTCGCCACCACGATGCGCCCGTCGGCATCGACACCGCAGCTGACGGGGGAGAGCTGGGGGCGGCCATCGCCCCGGGTGGCGGCGTAGATGCCGTGGTGTCGGGGACGGAGGAACGCGAGGAGCTCGTCGCGGGTGATGGCGTCCGCGGTGGCAATTTTCGGCATGGTCGCGATGTTAGTGCTCGTCCGTGCTCGCCCCGCTGACGAACCGGATGTTGATCGGGTAACGCCACCACTCGCCGCGCGAGGACTTGACGCACCCGATGATGGCGAACACGGTGTGCCCGACGAACAGCAGGAACGCCAGCAACCCGAACACCGCGAGTCCGATACCCGAGACGATCTGCTGCGCAGGGCGCCCGACGCCGGCGGAGATGACGAAGCCGACGATGCAGACCGTGTACGGGATGAAGAACGTGATTTGGAAATTCAGCGCCTCGGTGGCGTGGTGCATGACGAAGCGGTTCTTCTTTCCCTCCGTCTGGCGGATGACCAACGCGAGGATCCAGCCGCCGATGAAGGCGCTGAGGTGCGACAGCATGACCCAGAGTCGACCGTTTCCCGTCTCCGCGGGCAGCGGCGCTGCGTGGCCCCAGCGGCTGCCGTCCCACCACCGCATGGTCTGGGTCTGGTCGGGGTACCAGCCGGGCCTCGGCAGCGGAGCAGTCATGCCGTCATCCTTGCAGGTCGGTTGGTACACCCGAGAATGTCGAGCTATCGGCGCATCTTGCGTAAGCGCTAGAACTACGGATGGGACCCGATGGTGCGGTGCTACTGGTCGATGACCGTGATGCCCGGGGAGTCGAATGGGCTGGTGGGTCTCGGCAAGAAGGTCTGCTTGGCGTAGCGCGCAATGGTATTGATGCCAACGATGTTGACCCCGGCGCCGACGCCGCCACCCAAGAACGGGACAAGCTTGACCAGGTTGACCGCACCTTTCTGGCCGAACTTGGCGACCAGCTGGTAGCCGACGGATGCGTTAAGCTCAAGAAGCTGCTCCGCAGAAATATCCCGGAGCTCGACGAGCATGGAGCGAGACTTGGTGTTGATCCCGAAGTCGTTGAGCAAGGCGGCACCGTCGACGCCGAGCAGCGAGATCAGCACGAGGCTACGGACCGCTGCCGTCTGCACGTCGTAGCCGCGTACGTGCGCGATGGCGGCCGAGAGCCGTGCGGCCACCGCGTAGAAAGAGACGACGTCGGCCGGTAGTCCCACGGCCAGGGCCATCGCACCCCCGACGCTGGTGACGAAGCCGGTGGCGCCGACCAAACGTCGATGCGAGACGAGCAGCTGCTGGATCGCGACCTCGGGGTCCTCCGCGATCGCCCGCGCCCGCTTGGCCACCACCTCGGCGCTGCTCCACGGGCCGACGCCGTCGACCCCCAGTTTCAGTACGCGCTCGGCCAGCTGCTCGCCCGCCGCCCGCAGCGCCACACTGTCCCGATGCTCGCTTTTCACAGGTCCACCACTACCACCGTGACGTTGTCGCGACCCCCCGCTCGGACGGCGCAGTCCACCAGCAGCCGCGCGGCCTCCTCCGGCGCAGCGGTCGCCAGGGCCTTGGCGATCTCCGCATCGGTCAGCTCGCTGTTGAGCCCGTCCGAACAGAGCAGCAGTCGACCGGCGCCTGCGGGCACGGTGTGCACTGCGGGCACAGGTGCTGTGGTGCTCCACCCGCCGAGGGAGGCGGTCAACAAGAACTGTCCCGGATGCACTCGGGCCTGCTCGGCGCTGATCTCACCGCGCGCCAGCAGCACCTCGGCCTGGTTGTCATCCGTCGTAATTTGGTGCAGGACGCCGTCGGTCAGCAAGTACGCCCTGCTGTCCCCGACGTTGCCCAGCAGCACCTCCCTGTCGGTGTTGCGGCAGGCCAGTACCAGGGTGGTGCCCATGCCGGCCAGGTCGTCGTCTTGGGCCGCGGCGCGGACCGACTCGTGGGCGGCGGCGAAGGCGTCAGCCAGTGCGTGGGCATCCACCGTGCGGGCCTGCAGCAGCGCCGCGACGGCGTCCACCGCGAGCCTGCTGGCGATCTCACCTCCCGCATGCCCGCCCATACCGTCGGCGACCACCCACAGCGTGTCGGTGGCGAGGAAGGCATCCTCGTTGTTCTCCCGGGCCTGACCGACGTCGGTGGCCGCGGCGTACGGAGTGGCGTTCACGCGGGCTCCTGTGCTCGGCAGTGGGAGGGAATGTGACGCTTAGTGCATCATGCTCAGCCGCCGAAGTGGGAACCGATGACTGCCGCGCGGGCGGTCGGTGACTGGCGGGGTGCCGCAGGCGGCGTCTTCGCGGTCGCCTGGGGCGCCAACCAGTTCGTCTCGCTGCTCGTCGCCTACCGCGAGTACCGGGGAATTTCCACGGCCGTGAACGACGGCTTGTTCGGCATCTACGCCGTGGGCCTCGTGGTGGCTCTGCTGCTCGGTGGTCCGGCGGCCGACAGCTGGGGACGCGCTCGGCTGATGCGTCCGGCCGTCATCGTGTCGCTCGGGGCAACTGTGTTGTTGATGGCTGGCAATGACCACCTGGCGCTGTTGTTCGCGGGGCGCTTCGTGGCCGGTGCAGCCAGCGGCGTGGTCCTCGCTGCCGGTACGGCCTGGGTGAAGGAGCTTTCGGTGCCGCCGTTCGACCGTGGCGCTACGGACGAGGCGGGTGCCCGACGCGGGGCGATCGCACTGTCCCTCGGGTTCGGCCTCGGACCGCTGGTCACCGGGCTGGTCGCGCAGTGGGCACCCGCGCCGCTGGTGACGGCCTACGTCCCCCACCTCGTGCTTGTCGTGGCTGTGTTGCCCGCGGTGTGGCGAGCACCCGAGACCCTCCCCGCGGTGGGCGCCCGCGGCGCCGGATTCGGCCGACGAATGCGCGTGCCGAGTGCTGCGCACCCGCGCTTTCGGGGGGTGGTTGCCCCGACCGCGTTGTGGGTCTTCGCCGGCCCCTCGATCGCATTCGCGGTGCTCGCGCCGTTGGTCAGTGCCCAGACGCGCGGGTACGGCGCGGTCTTCGCCGGGGTGGTCGCCGGTCTCACCTTGGGCGTGGGGGTCGCGACCCAGCAGCTTGCTCGGCGGATTGATCGTCCGGGGGGCGTCGGCGGTGAGACGCTCGGTCTCGTCGCCACGGCCGTTGGCCTGCTCGTTGCCGCGCTGGCGGCACGGCTGGATAGTCCCGGCGTGGTGATCGTCGCCTCGCTGCTGCTCGGCGTCGGATACGGGCTGGAGCTGGTCAGCGGTCTGCGGGAAACGCAGCGACTGGCGGCGCCCGGTGAGCTGGCCGGTCTGACTGCGATCTACTACGCGCTGACCTACGTCGGCTTCGCCCTCCCGGTGATCCTGGCGGGGCTGAGCGCATTTCTCGGCTACCCGGCGTTGCTGTGCTGCCTCGCCGCACTGGCCGCCGTGTCGCTGCTCGTCGTGCGGGTGCAGTCGGTGCGGCACCCCGCCGAGCTGCACTGACCCGTCAGGGCGGTTACGCATTTTGGCAAGATGGCTGTCGGTGTGGACAGCGCCGAGGCGGTCGCACGGCGAAAGTGGAGCGCACTTCGTTCCGGCAGCGGGTGGCCAGGCAGCCCCCTGGGTCCGATGTACGGGCCTCATCGTGGGGAAGGACGCCGACTTCGACGATTTGGATCCCGGACGTGCCCTAGAGGTTCGTCGCGGCGAGCCGAGCTTCTCGCGGTTACGTGAGCCGCTGGTCATGGCGGGTCCGGGTCGGACAGGTCAGGCGGGTGGTGGATGGTGTTGGTTCGGGGTGTTTGGTCGGGGTCGAGGTGTTGGGGTGCGATCCATTCGACCCGGCCGCCCGCGCCCATGCGGACGGTGAAGCCGTGGTCGGTGATCAGTGGGTGGTCGAACGGGCATACCAGGCACATCTTGTCGACGTCGGTCAGTCCGCCGTACTGGTACTCATCCAGGTGATGCACTTGAGTCCACTGGGCGGGCATGTCGCAGCCGGGCCGGGTGCATCCGCGGTCTCTGGCGTACAGGGCGAGGCGTTGGGCGGCGGAGGCCAGGCGGGCACCGCGGCCGAGGTGCAAGGGTTGGCCGTCGGTGTCGAATAGGCACAGCATGGGGTAGGCGTCGGTGGCCATCGCGAGGGCGTCCCGGATCGGGACTATGCCGCCGGTGGCGGTGGTCGCGACACCGGCGGCGTCCTCCAGCTGGTCGATGCCCATGGTGATCACCACGGTGGCCGGCAGTCCGCGGTTGGACGGCAAACCGCCGGAGGCGAGGGCGTTGCGGCACAGCGCGGCCAGGGCGTCGTGGTGGCGTTGTCCGGGGCTGCGCGGATCCGGAATGTCCCCGTCGGGGACTGGGCGGGCCAAGGCGGAGAAGGCGGCATCCACCAAAGCCCGGGTCGCTGGGTCCAGTAAACCGGTGATTGGGCTCATCCCGTCCGCACGCTGCCGGCCGATGTTCAGTGCGCGTCGACCGGCCCGGTCGGTGTCATTGGAGAGTTGCCCGTCCGGGTCGAGGTAGGCGGTAATCCGCTCGGCTACCTTGGTCAGCTCCGACGGTCGCAAACCCTTCGCTTGGTCGACCAGGGTCGTCTCGGCCAGTGCGGTGGTGTCGGCTTCCAGGGTGTGGGGCAGGTGGCCGATCGTGCCGGTGACGATGCGGGCATGTTTCTCAGAAATCGTCCCGGCCGCTTGCGCGGCGGCGGTGGCCGGATACACCGGGTCCAATGGTTCACCGGTGATCGAGGTGCGTGACCCCAACACACCGGCGGCCCGTACTCGGGCTTTCGCCTCACCCACATCCACGTGCAACAACTCGGTCAGCAACCCGGCCGTCCCACGGGCCAGCAACTTCGACGCCGTGCCGCGGCAATCCAACTCGGTGATCAACCGGTGATCCACCGTCGGCATCCGCCGCCGCTGCGCCTCCAAGTCCTGGAACACGGCGAGTACTTCGTGGTCATCGAGCCCATCCAACGACTCCGACTGCAACACGTCGACCACCCGGGTCAGCTCGGTGAGCGCAGCACGCACGGCACCGGCCACGGGAGGGTCCTGCCGGTCGAGCGACGCAATCGAACTCATGAGCGAATCATAGCAACATACGCCGACACATTTTCTCGACGACGAGCGGTGATCGGCTGCGACCTACTCGCCCTGTGAGTCAATCGCAACCGGCTTGGTTGCCGGCACCGCCGCCCAATTCGTCGAGTGCCTTCGTGATCCGGCGTTGACGGGTTCCTGGCGTCTTGGCATCCTCGATGGCCAGCACGTGCTGGCGCTGGCGGCTGTAGGACAGGGCGTCGAATCGTCGGCGGGTCTCGGTGTCCATGGTCTCAGCGAAGTCCGGTGGCACCGCGACCACCCGCGGTTCTTCGTCGAGCGCGAGGTCGACGTCCACCTCGTCACCCGCAGCGAGCCCGGCAGCGGCGCGGTGCTCGGCGCTGAGCGGAATCATGAAGTCCCCGCGCATCACCGCGACGGTGCTGCGGTAGGTGTAAGGGCCAATACTGACCCGAACCGCGGGCCGCTTTCCGGCACCGAGCTCGGTGACCACCTCCGGCGGGACGCGCAGGCCGGTGGCGGTCTTGCCGCCGAGCACGATCGTGGTGCGAAACGTCATCTGCCGGATTCTGCTACAGGGAGGCGTACACGGCCTTCTCGAAGTCGGCATACATCCTCATGGCCTCTTCCGGGACGAACGGCAGGAGCTGGGTGTAGATCGCTCCCGTGACGCCCGTCGTCGGGTCCACCCAGAAGTGAGTGTTCATCAGTCCGGCCCAGGCTCCGCTGTTCGCCGCCCGCATGCCGGGGACGTCTTCGGTGTTCAGCAGCAGCCCGTACCCCCACTTGTGGCCGGGGCCGGCGCTGAAGCTGTAGCTCGCCGCGGGGTCGGCAGTCTCGATCGACGACGGGAAGTCCAGCTCCCCGATCTGGTTGGTGAACGCAGCCGCCACCGTGGAGCTCTGCAGGATCTGCACTCCCTCGAACGTGCCCCCGCCCAGCAGCGCGCGTTGGAACTTCAGGTAATCCCGGGGCGTGGAGTGCAGACCGTGCCCAGCCGCCCAGTACTCGGGCTCCTGGTTGAGCTCGATCTCGCTGGGTGCCCAAGCGCCGTCGTCGCCCTTGAGGTGCACCGGCACGGTGTCCGCCCGCTGCTCGTCGCTCATCCGAAACGTGGTCTCGTTCATCCCCAGCGGACCGGTGACGCCCTCCTTGATCGCCACGTCCAGAGTGTGGCCGCTTGCTGCTTCAACTACCTTGCCCAGCCAGTCGGCGTTGATGCCGTACTCGAACCGGGTACCCGGATCGCTCATCAGCGGCGCGGCGAAGATGACGTTGGAACCCGACAGCACGTTCGGCGTCCCCGTCGCCGCTTCCCAGCGCACCAGGTCGGCATCCCAGAACCAGTAGCCCAGCCCTGCTGTGTGGGTGACCAGCTGCTTGACGGTGGCGCGGCTCGCCGGTGCGCGCAGCCGCGGGGTGTCACCGTCAAAGCCCTCGAGCACCTGCAGGTCGGCGAACTCGGGCCGGTAGGTGTCCACCGGCGCGTCCAGGTCGAGCGCCCCCTTCTCCACCTGCTGCAACGCGGCGACGGTGGCCACCATCTTCGTCATCGACATGATGCGGTAGTGGGTGTCCGCGGTGACGGGCTGGTCGCTGCCCGCGACCCGTGGCCCCGCCGCGCCCTCATAGATGACGCCGTTGCGGTCCGCGGCGACCGCAACCGCGTTCGGCACAGCGCCCGCGTCCACTGCGTCCTGCAGGACCTTGTCGATTGTGCTGCTCATGTGCGTGCCTCCGATAGCGCCGCCCCGCTCGTCGGTACGTGCGATAAGGGCGGCCCGTGCAGCCAACCGTAGGCGCTCGAGTGATCCCTGCCGTCTCATACTGGTACGCGGCCTCGCCGCTGCGCTGAGTGCGTGCGGCGCAGCTAGAGGGCCCCGGCCCAGCGCCAGTCGCCACCGGGGCCGAGATACTCCACCCGTTGCACCTCGTCGTCGTGTTCCTCGTCGTCCTGTGCCCAAGCCAGGGCTGCCTGGCGGTCGGCGAACTCGCGGTCGGCGACGACGTCACCCATGCCGTCGAGGTAGCGGTAGCGGTAGCGGGTCACGTCGGCACGATGCCGTACTCGCGGATCTTGCGGTAGATCGTGGCGCGCGACATTCCCAATGTGGCCGCCGCTGCGACTTTGTGGCCGCCCGCGTCGGCCAGGCTGCGCACGATGGCATCGCGCTCCATGGACTCCAGCGGACTCAGCAGTCGCCGGCTGACAGATCGTGCCTCAGGCGGCAGGTCCACGGGTTCGATAGTGCCGATGCGCCGGTGCTGGACCACCTGCCGGAGCATCTGCTGCAGCTGTTCCGCGTTGCCGGGCCACGGCGAGCGCATGAGCAGCCGCATCGCGGCCGGCGAACAGGCGAGTTGGCCCCCGTGACCTAGCCGCGCCAGGAAGAACGACACCAGCTGCTGTAGGTCTTCCAGGTGCAGCCGAAGGGGTGGTACTTCGACGGTGGAGGGAAACAGCCGCATCAGATGGGCGAGATCCTTGCGCCCGTCGGGGTCGCGCAGGGTGACCGCAACCCACAGGGGTTGTTTCCGTTCGACGGCACGGGCGTCCTGCAGCGCGAAGGACAGGCCCCGCAGCGCAGGGCCGTCGAGCACGTCGACGTGGCGCACCACAACGTTGTCGGAGTCGGTGAGCAGCACCTGACGGGTCGTGCTCATCCAGTGCGGATCGGTGGCTGCGTCCGCAGCGTCCAGCACCACGAATCGCCCGACGTGCTGTCCGCGCAGCTGCACCGTACGGAGCAGCGCCAGCTTGCCGACCCCCGGCTCGCCCTCGACGGCAAGCCACTCACCGGACTGGAACACCCGCTCCACCTCGTGACAGGCGCGTAGCCACAGTGGGGCGGAACCGACGAGTCCGGGCAGCGGCAAGCGGGCAGGCACCCGGCTGTCGGACTGCTTGTTCTCCGTGTCGTCCAGCTTGACGTGCACGACGACGCCGGCGAGCTGACCAACGCCGAACAAGGGGCGGAACTGCATTCGGGCGGTGACACCGGTGGGCAGGCCGACGGTGATGGCCCCGCGACGTCGGGTGGTCAACGCCTCGGCGGCGTGGGCGAGCAATGCCGCCTGGTCGGCGGGGTCGAGCACGGTGCGGGCGTAGTCGTTCAACAGCACCATGTCGCTACTCATCGCAAAAACGATCCCGCTCATTCGACGGCAGGTCCGTAGGTAGTCGTGGAACAGCTCGAGCTGACGGACACCCGTGTCGGCCAGCAGCGCGCTTCGAATCTGTTCCGCAGTGGTCTTGGCCAAGGTCAGCAGCAAGGACCCGGCGTCCTTGCGCCAGCAGGTGAGGTCCACGGCGCCGACGGTCCGACCGGACACGGGATGGTGGATCGGAACGCCGGCACACGCCAGGTCCTCGAGATTCTCGGCGTAGTGCTCGTGGCCGAACACCTGGGTCGGTCCACCCGCTTCCAGGGCAGTTCCAATGCCGTTGGTTCCCGCGTACTGCTCGCCGTAGCTGAACCCCGGTGCGAGCCGGACGCTGTCCAGATGCTTCTCGAGCTCGCGGTCCGCGGTCATCCGACTGAGCACCAGCCCGGTGGGGTCGGTGAGGATGATGCTCACCGGCTGACCGTCCAGCTGCTTGTGCAAGCTGCGCAGCACCGGGCCGGCGCTCCGGGTGAGCGGGGTGTCGATGTCGGGATCGCAGATGTAAGGCAAGTCGATCTGGTCCGCATGAACTTTCAGCTCGCGCGAGCGCTGCCAGGACGCAAGTATGGGTCCGCGGACGCGGTTCGGCCCTGCCGACTCGGTGGTAAGGAAGCGCAGCCGGCTGGTCGCCAGCGCGCTGCGCGTTGGCAGTGCTGACTTGCCCTCGCTCTTCGGCACTATCGCCGTCACCTGCTTTCACCCGCCGCGCCCACACCGCCGGAAGTGGCGCGGGTCCACGCGTCGCTCTCCACGATAGGTGAGGCCGATTCTAGGCCGTTGTCTCAAATTGAGACGGCGCCGCTCAGCGGGCTCGATTGATAGTGGTCTCCTCGGGATCGGCAGAGGGAGGCACCTGATGAGCGCAGCTGATGACGCAGAAGCTGAGACCTACAACCCCTGGACCGTCGTCAACCTGGTCTTCAGCCACCTCGCCGAACAGGGACTGCATCCGGTACTAGGCGAAAGTGGTGACCCGGGCCCGCCGGCGCACGCACTGCTGCTGGCCCTCGGCATTCAGCCGGCGCCGGAGGGCAACCGTGAGGTGATGCGCGCCGTGCACGCAAACCTGGCCGAGATCCGCGCCGTCATGTTCGAGCAGGAGTGACGCACGTCTCATAGTGAGACCACGCCACCCGCTGGCGCGGCGTCTTATGGAGTTGACCGGAACTACTCGATGCAAGGAGTGCCCATGAGTCGCCAAAGCGTGGCCAAGGCTCACGAGAAGATTCAGGAACTGGCCTGGGAGCCGCTCTATCACGAGCCGGTCTCCCAGTACGGAACCGACTACACCTTCCAGAAGGCGAAGAAGAAGGACCCGCTGAAGCAGGTCCTTCGCTCGTACTTCCCCATGCAGGAAGAGAAGGACCACCGGGTCTACGGAGCGGCCGACGGGGCGATCCGCGGCAACATGTTCCGCCAGGTCCAGGAGCGGTGGCTGGAGTGGCAGAAGCTGTTCCTGTCCATCATTCCGCTGCCGGAGATCTCCGCCGCCCGGGCGATGCCGCTGCTGTTCAACACGGTGCCCAACCCGGAGCTGCACAACGGCCAAGCCATCCAGATGATCGACGAGGTCAGGCACTCGACGATCCAGCAGAACCTCAAGCGCCTATACATGAACAACTACATCGACCCGGCAGGCTTCAACTCCAGCCTGAAGAACTTCCAGAACGACTACTGCGGCACCATCGGACGGCAGTTCGCCGAAGGCTTCATCACCGGTGACGCCATCACCGCGGCCAGCATCTACCTGACGATCGTGGCGGAGACGGCGTTCACCAACACGCTGTTCGTCGCCATGCCCGCCGAGGCGGCCGCCAACGGTGACTACCTGCTGCCCACGGTGTTCCACTCGGTGCAGTCCGACGAGTCGCGGCACATCAGCAACGGCTACGCCACCCTGCTGATGGCGTTGTCCGACGAAGGCAACCACCAGCTGCTCGAGCGGGACCTGCGGTACGCCTGGTGGAACAACCACCGCGTGGTGGACGCCGCGATCGGCACGTTCATCGAGTACGGAACCAAGGACCGCCGCAGGGACCGGGAGAGCTACGCGGAGATGTGGCGTCGGTGGATCTACGACGACTACTACCGCAGCTACCTCGTGCCGCTGGAGAAGTACGGCCTGGTGATCCCGCACGACCTCATCGAGGAGTCCTGGAACCAGATCTGGAACAAGGGCTACGTGCACGAGGTCGCCCAGTTCTTCGCCACCGGGTGGCTCGCCAACTACTGGCGCATCGACCCGATGACGGACAAGGACTTCGAGTGGTTCGAGTACAAGTACCCGGGCTGGTACGACAAGTACGGCGCATGGTGGGAGAACTACAACCGGCTCTCGATGCCGAACGGCCACCACCCGATCGCCTTCGAGAACGTCGATTACGTGTACCCCAGCCGTTGCTGGACGTGCATGGTGCCGTGCCTGGTCCGTGAGGACATGGTGATGGCCGAGGTCGACGGCCAGATGCGCACGTACTGCCACGAGGCCTGCCGCTGGACCGACACGGTCGCGTTCCGCCCCACCTACGAGGGTCGGGACACACCGAACATGGGACAGCTCATCGGCAAGCGCGAGTGGGAGACGCTTTACCACAACTGGAACTTCGCGGACATCGTCAAGGACATGGGTTACGTCCGCGACGACGGCAAGACGCTCACCGCCCAGCCGCACCTCAACTTGGACCCCAAGAAGATGTGGACCCTGGACCATCTGCGCCGCACCCCGGCGTTCCCGAGCCCGAACGTGCTGCTGAACGAGATGTCCCCCGATGAGCAGAAGGCATTCCACGCGGACTACATCCGCCAGGGACCGGGTGGCCGACCCGCCCCGGCGAACGCCTGAGCGATCGGCTGTAGGTAGCAACTCCAGTGGGAGGTCCGACGATGTCGGCGGGCCTCCCACTGGGTTCCATCCTTTTTGGGTTACCAGCAGGACGCAAGGCGGAAGGGAGTGATGGTGACCAAGCATCTGGTGCGGTTTGAACCGGTGGGAATCGAGATCGAGGTCGAGGAAGAGCAGACGATCCTCCGGGCTGCCGCCGAGCAGGGAATCATGCTCATGCACGGATGTAAGGAAGGGCAGTGCGCCGCGTGCAAGTCCTTCATCCTCGATGGGGAGGATGTCGAGCACGACAAGTACTCGACCTTTGCCCTGCCGGATATGGACAAGGACGAGGGCTACACGCTGCTCTGCCGGGCCCACGCCTACGAGGACCTGACCATCGAGCTCCTCAACTACGACGAGGAGATGATCCGCTCCGGGCACCCGATCCAGAACGCGGTGGCCGAGGTGGTCTCCAACGAGGCCGTTACGCACGACATGCGCCACCTCGTGCTGAAGCTCGTGCAACCGCAGGAGATCCCGTTCTTTCCCGGCCAGTACCTGGACATCACCATCCCGGACACCGAGACGATCCGCTCCTTCTCGATGGCCAACACGTCCAGCAAGGAGAGCGGTCAACTCGAGTTCATCATCAAGATCTACCCCGACGGGCAGTTCTCGCACTTCCTGGATACCAAGGTCGCGGTGGGTGACGAGCTCGATGTCGTCGGCCCGTTCGGGGTGTTCACGCTGCGCGACGGTCGGGACTCCGACCTGCTCTTCGTGGGCGGTGGGGCAGGGATGGCGCCGATCCTGTCGGTGCTGCGCTCGATGGCGGAGAAGGGCAGCACCCGCAAAGCGACGTACTACTACGGGGCGCGTCGCAAGCAGGACCTGTGCTTCGAAAAGGACCTCTACGCCCTGCAGGAGGTGCTGCCCAACTTTCACTACGTCCCGGCGCTGTCCGATCCCGACGACGACGAGCCGTGGGAGGGCGAGGTCGGCTTGATCACCGACGTGGTACGCCGCCACGAGAGCGACCTGGCCAATGCCGACTCCTACGTCTGCGGGCCGCCACCGATGGTCGAGGCGGCCATGGCGGTGCTCAGCGAGCTGGGTGCCCCCGAAAAGAACATCTATTACGACAAGTTCACCACCACCGGCTCGGCCTGACTCCCTGCCATTCCACGAGATCGAAAAGCGAGGCAAATTGACATGACAACCACGGAGCGCAGTGCCCCGGAGATGGTGTACACCGACGCCGAAGCCGGCGCCAAGGTTTTCCCCGACTCCACGGTGCGCAACTACAACTACTTCACGCCGGCCAAGCGCAAGCAGTCGCACTACGAGGACGTCACCGTCGAAGTGCAGCCCGACCCGCGGCACTACCTCAGCCAGGGCTGGCTGTACGGGTTTTCCGATGGCCGCGGCGGTTACCCACTGGACTGGACGGTGCTCAAGGCCTGGGGCGTCGATCGGCCGGAGCCGGAGCGCTTCCCGGGCTCCGGCGGCAAGGGCTACGACTGGCCGGCGCACGGATGGCACGAGTTCCGCGACCCGAACGAAGAGTGGGAGCTGACCTTCTTCCGATACAACTCCAACGTGGTGCGCCAGATCACCCAGAACGTGGAGACCGCCAGAGAGACCAAAGCGTTCGAGCAGTGGAACCCGAACTGGGTGACCTTCGTCGAGCGCAACATCGGCGCGTGGATGCACGTGGAGCAAGGTCTGGGCCTCTACCTTTTCGCGAACGCCCAACGGCGGGCGCCGACGAACATGCACAACAACGCGATCTCGGTGAACAGCATGCACCGCCTCCGCTTCGCCCAGGACCTGGCGTTGTACAACCTGACGCTGAGCGATGAAATCGAAGGTTTCGACGGCTCGGCCCACGTGGACACCTGGAACAACGATCCTGCCTGGCAGGGCGTGCGCAGGGTGGCCGAGCAGATGACCGCGATCGACGACTGGGCGGAGGCGATCTTCGTCGCCAACGTCATCTTCGAGCCGCTGGTCGGGGAGCTGTTCCGTAGCCACCTGGTGCAGCAAGCCGCGCCGGGCAACGGTGACTTCGTCACTCCTACCGTGGTCGGTGCCGGCGAGTACGACTACGCCCAACGCGACCTTCGCTACACGCGGCCGATGTTCGAGTTGTTGACCAACGATAAGGAATTTGCCGACTACAACAAGGAAATCCTGAACGGATGGCTCTCCACATGGGTGCCGCGATGCATCACCGCCGCTCGCGAGCTGCAGCCGCTGTGGTCGCAGCCCGACGCCAAGCCGCCGCGCTTTGAGGACGGTTTGGACCGTGCGAAGAACCGCTTCAGCGGAATTCTGTCCGACCTGAGCCTGCAGGACCCGAAGGAGCTGACCCAGTGAGCGCATATCAGTCCACCGCGACCTCCTACAAGACGAGCGAGAGCCCGTTCAAGTCGGACAACACGTCGTCGAACAAGTGCGGGGTGACGCTGATGAACAACCAGGTGGGGGTGGTCGTCGCCGAGGTGATGGGTGCGCAGCCGGGCGTGACGGTGACGCACCTGCCGTCGATGATCCGCCTCGACGCGGACACTCGGATGGACTTCGTCTACGACGACCTGTCCGAGGCGCTCGGTGAGGAGGAAGGCTTCTTCGACTCGGCGGAATTCGAGGAGAATATGTCCACGCACTACGGCCGGATGATCCACGAGGACGACCGAACCATCATGTTCGCCAATCCCGAGGATGCAGCAGAGTACATCGGGTTCGACCTCCCGTCCAGCGTCAAGTAGAGGAGACAGCAATGTACGAGAAGGACGGCGAGAAGTACTTCATCGTCGATAGTCACATTCACTACTGGGACGCGAGCCCGGAGAACTGGGTGAAAGGCGCGGAGAACTACGCCGAGGGTTGGATCGACTGCTTCCAGGCCTATCAGAGCCTTGGGCCGCCGGAGACGCACTGGACACCCGAGCACTTCAAGAAGGTCTCCGAGGAAGACCTGATGCAAGACGTCTTCACCGACGGCTACGCGGACGTCGCCATCTTTCAGCCGACGAACCTCTGGGAGTGGTACACCAACGGGTTCAACAGCCCCGACCAGAACGGCGTGCTGGCCGAGAAGTATCCAGGCAAGTTCATCAACAACGTCAACTTTGATCCGCGCGATGGTGATGCCGGCCTCAAGAAGCTCGAAGAGAGCGTCAAGCGGTGGAACAACCCCAAGGGCGCGAAGGTATACACCGCGGAGTGGAAGGACGGCTCGCGAGGCTGGAAGCTCAGTGACCCCGAGGCCTACACCTACCTGGCAAAGGCCCAGGAGCTCGGGATCAAGAACATCCACGTGCACAAGGGCCCGACGATCTGGCCGCTGGACAAGGACGCCTTCGACGTGTCCGATGTGGACCACGCGGCGACCGACTTCCCTGAGCTGAACTTCATCATCGAGCACGTCGGCCTGCCCCGCATCGAGGACTTCTGCTTCATGGCGACGCAGGAGCCTAACGTGTACGCGGGGCTTTCGGTGGTCACCGGCGGCCTGATGTATGCCCGGCCGAAGTTCTTCGCCAAGGTGATGGGTGAGCTGCTGTTCTGGGTAGGCGAGGACAAGATGACCTTCGGCAGCGACTACAACATCTGGGAACCGCGCTGGCAGATCGAGGGCCTGGTCGACTGGGACTACCCGAACGACGACTACTCCGACTACCCGCGGGTCAACGTCGCGACCAAGAAGAAGATCCTTGGCCTGAACGCGGCCAAGCTCTACGACATCGAGGTCCCGAAGGAGTGCCAGCTGCCTGCCGACGCGGGTACGCCGGCCGCCAAGGACGACGCGCAACTGGTGGACAACGCGGCCACGGTGTGACTGCTGCGTCGGGGAGTGTGCTGGCGCTGGACCCGGAGTCGGCACACTCCCAGGTGCTTCGCGCGCTCGGCACCGTTCGTGATCCGGAGCTGGACGAGCCGGTGACCGAGCTGGGTTTCGTCGCCTCCTGCGAGCTGTCCGAGGACGGCGTCGCCGAGGTGCATCTGCGGTTGCCGACGTACTTCTGCGCCCCGAACTTCGCCTTCCTGATGGTGGCGGACGCTTATGACGCCGTCAGTGCGGTGGCGGAGGTCCGCAAGACTGTGCTCGTGTTGGACGAGCATTTTGCCTCCGACGCGATCAACCAGGGCGTCGCGGCGCGCGCGGGTTTCGTCGGGACGTTCGGTGGCGAGGCGGCAGGCGAGCTGGGTACGTTGCGCACCAACTTCATCCGCAAGGCCGTGCTGGCCGGCACCGATCGGGTCTGCCGCCCGCTGCTCAAGAGCGGCAGGACCTACGGCGAGCTGGCGCGCATGACCTTGGGTGAGGTGCCTGCCTCGCCGGACCTCGAGCGCCTCCGCGCCCGGCGACGGGAAGTGCAGTTGCCTGATGACGACGCGGCGTCCCTCCTCATCGACGTCGAAAGCGGGGGAGCCATCGATCCGGACGATTCGCGCCTGTTCCTGGGCAAGGCCCGGCTCACCCGAGTGAACATCGAAGCAAACGGCCACGTCTGCCGCGGCATGCTGGCAGGCCGGTACGGAATCAGCGGGCAAGTCCAGGAGGAGGAATCATGAGAGCCGTTCGCTTGCACGGGTACCACCAGCAGCCGGTGGTCGAGGAGGTGCCTGAGCCGGCCGTCAAGGGCCCCCTGGACGTGGTGGTGAAAATCGGCGGCGCCGGAGTGTGCCGCACCGACCTACACATCATCGAGGGTCAGTGGGACGCGGCGATGAGCCCCGCGCTGCCGTACACCATCGGGCACGAAAACGCGGGCTGGGTGCACGAGATCGGCTCCGCCGTGACCAACGTGGCCGTGGGGGACACCGTGATCCTGCACCCGACGCCAACCTGCGGGCTGTGCCGGGCGTGCCGGGCCGGGCAGGACATGCACTGCAGCAACAGCAGCTTCCCCGGCCTGGACAGCGACGGCGGAATGGCCGAGTACCTGCTGACCTCCGCCCGGGCCTGCGTCAAGCTCGATGCGTCGACCAAACCGGAAGATGTGGCGGCGTTGGCGGATGCGGGCATCACCGCCTACCACGCTGTCCGCAAGGCCCTTCCCCTGCTCTATCCCGGCACCACGTGTGCAGTGATCGGCGCCGGCGGGCTCGGCCACATCGGTATCCAGTGCTTGGCCGCGCTCAGCGCCACCAAGATCGTCGTGGTGGACCGCAACCCAGACGCACTCGAGCTCGCCGGGCAGCTCGGGGCGCAGCACACCGTGTTGGCCGACGCCGGTCAGGTCGACGCGGTCAAGGACCTGACCAACGGTGAGGGCGCCGACGTGGTGCTGGACTTCGTGGCGGAGCAGGGCGCGGAGAACGACGGCTTCGCCATGACCCGTCCGGGAGGGTCCGACTTCATCATCGGCTACGGCGGCACCCTCACCGTCCCGACCCTCGACCTCATCTCCACCGAGCGAAACATCATCGGCAACATCGTCGGCACGTACAACGAGCTCGCCGAGCTGATGGTCCTGGCCGAGGCCGGGAAGGTCACGCTGCACACTAAGACCTATTCCCTCGATGACGCCCAGCAGGCCCTGCACGATCTCGACGCCGGCGAGGTCCGGGGCCGAGCAATTCTCGTGCCCTAGCCCGTCATAACCCCGAACGCACATACCCCAGGAGGACCGATGGCCAAGGATCTGCGCTTCGGCGAGGACGCTCGGATGTTGTTGTTGTCCGGTGTCGACCAGCTGGCCGAAGCCGTCAAGTCGACGCTGGGCCCGAAGGGTCGCAACGTCGTGCTGGAGAAGATCACCGGCTCCCCGGTGGTGACGAACGACGGCGTCACCATCGCCAGGGAGATCCACCTCGGCGACCCGTTCGAGAACATGGGCGCGCAGCTGGTCAAAGAAGCAGCGATCAAGACCAACGACATCGTCGGTGACGGCACGACGACGGCCACGGTGATCGCCCAGGCCATCATTCGTGAGGGAATGAAGGCGATCGGCGCGGGCGGAAACCCGGTGCTGGTCAAGCGCGGCGTCGACCTCGCCGTCGGCAAGCTGGTCGAGCAGTTGCGCAGCGTGGCCCACTCCGTCGAAACCGAGGCGGACTACGCGCGGGTTGCGGCGATCTCCGCCAACGACGACGACACGGTGGGAGCGGTGCTGGCCAAGGCGCTGCACACCGTCGGGGACGGCGGCATCGTCACCGTGGAGGAATCGCCGGTGCACGGGATGAGCGTGGACTTCGTGGAGGGCTTCGAGTACGACAACGGCTATGTCTCGCCGTACCTGGTGACGCACCCCGCCAGCCTGGAGGCGATCCTCGACGACCCCTACATCTTGCTCTGCAGCGAGAAGATCACCAAGGTTCAGCAGCTCATGCCGCTGCTGGAGAAGGTGATGCGAGCGCCGCGGCCACTGGTGATCATCGCGGAGAACGTCGAGGGCTCAGCGCTGAGCATGATCGTCAACAACCACGTCAACGGGCTGTTCCAGTGTGTCGCGACCAAGGCGCCCGGCTTCGGAGACCGGCGGCTGCGCAAGCTCGAGGACATCGCCACCATCACCGGCGGTCAGGTGTTCAGCAAGCACTCCGGATTCAGCCTGGAGAACATGACCGTCGAGCAGCTCGGCCACGCCAGGCAGGTCCGGGTCACCGCGGAAAGTACCGCCATCATCGACGGCGCCGGTACCGCCGAGCAGATCGAATACCGGGTCGCGCAGCTGCGCGCCGAGCTGGAGCGCGCCACGTTCGGGATCGACGAGGAAGTGCTCACCGAACGGATCGGCTCGCTCTCGGGCAAGGTCGCCGTGATCAGGGTGGGCGCACCCACCAACGCGGAGCTCACCGAGCTGCAACATCGGGTGGAGGATGCGCTCTCGGCGACCAGGGCCGCGATGGCCGAGGGGATCGTGGCCGGCGGTGGGGTGGCCTTGATGCACGCCGCACCGGTGCTGGACGAGCTGCAGGTCAACGACGACTACGCGATCGGCGTGGACATCGTCCGCCGCGCACTCACCGAACCCACCTATCTCATCGCGAGCAACGCCGGCTACTCCGGTCAGGAGGTGATCCTCAAGGTCGCGCAGATGGGCGCGGACGAGGGTTTCGACGCGCTGCGGGGCTGCTACGGAAACATGATCGACATGGGCATCATCGACCCGCTGCGCGTGTGTCGGTCGGCACTGCAGAACGGGGCGTCGGTCGCGGGACTGTTGCTGACCACGAACACCCTGATCGCCGAGGAACAGACGGCCTGGGGTGGCAGCCGCGCGCTGATGACCGAGTTCGGCGAGCTCGACGAGGGCATCCACCAACCCTCGCCGGACGCCAGCACCCCGCAGTCGCTGGGCCTCGGCCCCTCGGTCGGATGATGGGTATTCCCCCGCCAACCGCCCTGCGACGCGTGGAGGGCACCAGTGCGCGTGCGCTCGCCGATCTCAACGCCCGGTTCGAGGACCTGCAGACGGTGCTCCGGTGCTGTGAGCGATTGGTGGCCGAGCTCAAGGCCGACGGCGCTGACGGCCTTGACGGCGTGGACGGTGCAGTGGTGGAGGGCCTGTGGACTACGGCGCTGCTCTCCTACGCCCGGTGCTTCTCGGTCGGAGTGACGGACACCGCACTGACCGAGGCGGACCTCACCGCGACGCAGCCGCACGGCGAGGTGCTGGACTGGCACAAGGTGCTGCTGCAGCTGCGCGACCACTACGCCGACCGCACCGCAAACCCACGGGAGCGATTCTCTGTCGGCGTCGCCCTCGATGATGCAGGCGCCGCCGAGGGAATTGCCATCACCTCCGCTCTGCAACCGCTGGTGGATGACGTGACGGTGCGCCAGACCGGCGCCATCGCCTACGGATTGAGTGAGCTGGTCAATGGCCGGATCGCCGCCTTGCAGGAGAAGGTCTTTGGCGAGCTCAAGGTAATGTCAGCCGCTGAGCTGGACAAGCTCTCAACGCTCGACATCGTTGAGCCCGACTGAGCGCAGAGGTTGCCCGTGAAGAAGCTGGTGTACGAGTTCAGCGAAGGGGGCAAGGACCAGAAGGACCTGCTCGGCGGTAAGGGTGCGAACCTGGCGGAGATGACGCGGCTGGGCCTGCCGGTGCCCCCGGGATTCACCATCACCACCGAGGCCTGTCGGCACTACTTGGAGCAGGGCCGACGCCCGGATGAGTTGCGCGTGCAGGTCACCATGGCGCTGCGCAGCCTGGAGGATCAGGTCGGTCGGCGACTCGGCGACTCGCACGACCCGCTGCTGGTCAGTGTGCGCTCGGGGGCGAAGTTCTCCATGCCCGGGATGATGGACACCGTCCTGAATGTCGGGCTCAACGACCATTCGGTGCTCGGGTTGACGGAGGCTGCCGGTGACGAGCGCTTCGCGTGGGACTCCTACCGCCGTCTGATCCAGATGTTCGGCAAGACGGTGCTGGGGGTGGATGGCGACGCGTTCGCCGCTGCGCTCGATACCGCGAAGGAGCGGCGGGGAGTGCGGACCGATGTGGAGTTGTCGGCGGGTGACCTAAAGGAGCTCGTGGAGGAGTTCAAGACGATCGTGTCCGGGCACACCGGCCGGGAGTTCCCGCAGGACCCGCGCCACCAGCTGGACCTGGCCACCCGTGCGGTGTTCGACTCCTGGAACACGCCGCGGGCGCGGCTGTACCGGCGGCGGGAACGAATTCCGCATGACCTGGGCACCGCGGTGAACGTGTGCACCATGGTCTTTGGCAACCTGGGCGAGTCCTCAGGCACCGGCGTGTGCTTCACGCGGGACCCGGCCACCGGCGTGCCGGGTGTGTACGGCGACTACCTGGTCAACGCTCAGGGTGAGGACGTGGTCGCCGGGATCCGGAACACCCTCTCGCTCGACGACTTCGCCGCGGTGGACCCAGAGTCCCACCGCCAGCTCACCAGGATCATGCGCCGCCTGGAGACGCATTACCGCGACCTGTGCGACATCGAGTTCACCGTCGAGCGGGGCACGCTGTGGATGTTGCAGACCCGAGTCGGCAAGCGGACCGCGGCGGCTGCGTTCCGGGTCGCCACCCAGCTGGTGGATGAGCAGCTGATCACCATGGACGAGGCACTGCAGCGGGTGAGCGGGGCGCAGCTGGCGCAGCTGATGTTCCCGCAGTTCGACGCCGGTACCGAGCGCAGCGTGCTGGTCACGGGGATGGCGGCCTCCCCGGGAGCGGCGGTGGGTCGGGTGGTGTTCGATTCCGCGACCGCCGTGGCCTGGGCGGCTCATGGCGAGCGGGTTGTCCTGCTGCGTCGGGAGACCAACCCAGACGATCTCGAGGGAATGATCGCCGCATCCGGGATCTTGACCAGCCGCGGTGGAAAGACCTCGCACGCCGCTGTGGTGGCGCGGGGTATGGGGAAGACCGCGGTGTGCGGGGCCGAGGGCCTGGAGGTGGACGCGGCTGCGCTGGTAGCCCGCGCGGGCGGGGTGACCGTCAACGAGGGTGATCTGCTGTCCATTGACGGTTCCACCGGCGAGGTGTTCCTCGGCGAGCTGGCGGTGGTGGCATCGCCGGTGGTGCGCTATCTCGATGACGGGTTAACCGCGGCGTTGGCGTCCGTCGACAACGACACGGCGGAGCTGGTGCGGGCCGTCGACCGGGTGCTGGCCCACGCCGATGAGGTGCGCCGGATGCAGGTCCGCGCCAACGCGGACAACGCTGCTGATGCCGACCGTGCCCGCGCCATGGGCGCAGAAGGCATCGGCCTGTGTCGCACGGAGCACATGTTCCTCGGCGAGCGGCGTGCGCTGATCGAGCGGGTGATCCTCGCCGATGCCGCGCAGGAGCGGAGTACCGCACTCGCGGCGCTGTTGCCGCCGCAGCGGGAGGACTTCGTGGCGCTGCTGAGTTCCATGGACGGGTTGCCGACCACGATCCGGCTGCTCGACCCCCCGCTGCACGAGTTCCTGCCCGACCGCGCCGAGCTGATGGTGCAGGTCGCGCGGGAACAGGAGCGCGGGGAGCCCACCGAGGACGACGAACGGCTGCTGGCGGCCGTGCAGCGGCTGCACGAGTCGAACCCGATGCTCGGCTTGCGTGGAGTGCGGCTCGGTCTGGTGGTGCCCGGCTTGTTCGCGCTGCAGGTGCGGGCCATCGCCGAAGCCACCGCCGCGTGCATTAAGGCCGGCGGAAGTCCCCGCCCGGAGATCATGGTTCCCTTGGTCGGTTCGGTGATGGAGCTGCACCTGGTTCGAGATGAGGCGGACACAATCCTCGCCGAGGTTGCCGAACGCGAAGGTGTGCAGCTGACGATTCCGGTCGGGACGATGGTGGAGCTACCCCGCGCGGCGTTGACGGCTCACCGGATCGCGGAAGCGGCCGATTTCTTCTCCTTCGGTACCAACGACCTCACCCAGACGACGTGGGGGTTTTCCCGCGACGACGTGGAGGCCGCGTTCTTCGCCGCCTACCTCGACAAAGGTGTCTTCACGGTGTCACCGTTCGAGACTCTCGACGCCGACGGTGTCGGCCGCCTGGTGCAGATCGCCACCACCGAAGGCCGGGCCGCTAAGCCCGACCTCAAGATCGGGGTCTGCGGGGAGCACGGCGGCGACCCGGAGTCCATCCACTTTTTTCACCGCACCGGCCTGGACTACGTGTCCTGCTCCCCGTTCCGAGTTCCCGTTGCGCGTCTGGAAGCCGGCCGGGCGGCGCTCGAGGCGCTCCTGGCCGACGCCCGGTAAGCCGCCTCCGCGGAACTGTCGGTGCCGCCGGAGATGATGCACGGCATGGGAACTACCAGCAGGCAACGGCACGCAACCCGTCAGCACAGGAGTCAATCGCGTTGGCGCCCGGGCGCTCCTTTTTCGAGTGTGCCGCCGCCATCTACTCCGGAGCTGATCGAGGCCTGCGTCGTCGAGGGCGGAACGCGAGCGTACGGGGAGGGAGCGGACGCGGGGGCGCTGGAGCAGCTGGTCACCGTGCTGGTCGAGCTGGACGCCACCAACCACGGCGCTGCGTCGGCGTACTGCTCCGAGCAGTTGGTGCAGCTGCTGTCGACGCTGTGGGAGCGGGGGTGGCAGCCGTTGGACGTCGTCCATGTTGCGCGGCGGCAGTGGACCAACCGGGTGGGGCGCCTGGCCGCGGCCGCGATCGGGCGGCAAGCAAAGCTGAGCGATGCACGGGCCAAGGCGCCTGCCGACTGGCTGCGGCAGCTGACGGCGCTGCAGGTTCCCGCCGGCGCCGGCCCCGCGGTGCTGAGCACGTGGCGCGACGGGGAACGCTTGACCCCGCACGACGCCTGGCGTGACGCGCTGCGCCTGCTCGGTTACTTGCAAAGCCTACCGCCGGTGCAACAGCTGTCGCCCCCGCCGTCGCAATGGGGACGCCGGTCCAGCCGGCAGGTGCCAACCTTCAGCGCAATAGACCCCAAACTGCTCAGCAGGATTCGTGGCCTGCTGGCCAAGGCGGAGTCCACCGAGTTCCCCGATGAGGCCGACGCGTTCACCGCCAAGGCGCAGGACCTGATGACCCGCCATGCCATCGACGCGGCGGTGCTCGACGCGGAGCACGGTGTGTCGCTCAACCAGCAGGTGCGGGCGCGCCGCATCCATATCGACAACCCCTATCCCGAGGCGAAGGTGCAGCTGCTCGACGCGGTGGGCTCGGCAAACGGGATCAAGGTGGTGTGGACCGATGCACTCGGTCTGGCCACCGCGGTCGGCATGCCCACAGACACCGATCTCGTCGAGCTGCTGTACACGTCGCTGCTCGTTCAGGCCACCCGCGCAATGTCGGCTGCGGCCAACGGACGGAGCAGCATGAAGGCGTTTCGCCGGGCGTTTCTGCTGTCCTACGCCACCCGCATCAGGGAGCGGTTGTCCCGTTCGCAGCAGCACGCCAGTGACCAAGCCGCGAGTACCTATGGCACGTCGTTGGTCCCGTTGATGCGCGAGCGTGCTGAGGCGGTGCGAGATGTCTTCGCCGAGCTGTTTCCGCAGACGGCCACCAAGCGGGCCAGTCCGGTCGATGTGCGCGGCTGGCACGCCGGCCGGGCCGCTGCCGACGAGGCCGACCTCGGCGGTGGTGGCGCCCGCCCGGCCCGCCGGTAGCAGATTGTCGGTGCGGTTGGGCAGGATGCAGACATGTTTGGACACCTGTACTGCACCGTGCTCGACTGCCCCGATCCGAAGGCGTTGGCCCGCTTCTACGCGGAGCTGCTCGGAATGGCCATCACGAAGGACGACGACGACTGGGTGGAGATCAGTGACGGCACCACCCGCGTCTGCTTCCAGCGCGCACCCGATCACCAGCCGCCACGATGGCCAGACCCGGCGTTCCCACAGCAGCTACACCTGGACGTCCAGGTCGGTGACGTCGACGTCGCTGAGCAACAGGTGCTGGCGATCGACGGTCGCCGCATGCCCGGGCAGGGCGAGGGCTTTCGCGTGTACGCCGACCCAGCCGGGCATCCCTTCTGCCTGGTGTTCGGCCTGGAGTCGACCCACGTCCACTAGCGCGATCGGGGGTAGCGTCCGCAAGTGTGCTGACAGCCACTGAAACTGCCGAAGCCGTGCGCGCAGGCGTGCTCACCGCACGCACCGCCACCGAACACGCGCTGGATCGAATCGCTCTACGGGACGGCGGCATTGGCGCGTTTCGTGTCGTGCGGGCTGCGCGTGCGCTGGCCGAGGCCGACGCCGTGGACGCCCGCACCGACCGCGGCGAGCTTGCGTTGGCCGGTGTCCCCATCGCGGTCAAGGACAACGTGCCCGTCAGCGGCGAGTCGATGCGGATTGGCACACTCGGCAGCGCGGACACCCCACAGCGCACCGACCACCCCGCGGTGACCCGACTGCGCGACGCAGGCGCGGTGGTCGTCGGTCTCACTGCGGTGCCCGAGCTCTGCGTGTTCGGGGCGACCGACTCCGCGTTCGGTATCACCCACAACCCGTGGGACTTCGCGCGCACGCCCGGCGGGTCTTCCGGTGGCTCAGCCGCTGCGGTGGCGGCGGGCATGGTGGCGATCGCGCACGGTAACGACGGCATGGGCTCCATCCGTATCCCCGCTGCCTGCTGTGGGCTTGTCGGTCTCAAGCCCGGGCTCGGTGTGGTCCCCGCCGAGCTGGGCAACGGATCATGGTTCGACATGGCCGAGAACGGTCCGCTGGCCACCACGGTTGCCGACTGTGCGTTGCTGCTTTCGGTGCTGGCCGGGCGCCCTGAGCTCGCCGACGTAGGTGTAGCGGCCGGCCTGCGAATTGCGGTGTCGACCAAGGCGCCGCTCCCGGCAACACCGGTCGACCGCCACTACGCCGAGGCGGCGCGGACGGCCGGTGCGCTCCTTGCCGATACCGGGCACCAGGTGCAGCAGGCCGACCCGACTTATCCGACCTCGGTGGGGCTCTCGGCGCTGCTGCGGTGGTTCGCCGGCGCGGAGCTGGACGCCCGGGTGCTGGCCGACCGGTCGAAGCTGGAGAAGCGCACGGGGCGCCACGCCGCCTTCGGCAAGGCAGTGCTGAAGGTCGGCTTGCCAAAACCGACCGGGCGCATGGCGTGGCAGCGCAAGGCGGAGACGTTCTTCGCCGACCATGACGTGCTCATCACCCCGACGCTGGCGCAGCTACCGCTACCGGCCAAGCGTTGGGGTGAAGCAGGCTGGCTGGCCAACCTCTGGGCCAACAGCCACTACGCACCGTTCGCCGCACCCTGGAACCTCGCCGGCTGGCCGGCCATGGCCGTTCCCTGCGGCATGCATCCGAACGGTATGCCGCTCTCGGTACAGCTGGTCGGCCGCCCGGGTAGCGAGGCCACCCTGCTCGCGGTGGCTGGGCAGCTCGAGCAGCTGCAGCCGTGGGCGCGAACGGCACCTGGGCGCGGCAGTTCGTAGCTCGGCGTGGTGTTCAGCTCCGGGCCGGCGCCTGGGGGCGATCCAGGTCGCCGGCCACGACCGGCCACGCCTGACAAAGATCGTGCCCCCGTGCAACATTGGGCGGGATGAGACCCCTCGCGGTCGCGTCGATGAGTCCACTGACGAGTCGACCGTGCTGGACGGGGTTGCGGACTCCCCAGACGACTACCGTCTCCCCGTCGCGTAGGTCAGCCACCAATTGGTGGTTGTGCCGGCCCCACCATCGGGTTCGGCACCATCGCAGCCCGCCGACGTCGGCCCAGGGCAGTAGGGCGCGATGTCGGGCGGCCTGCCTGATGCCCGCGGCTTCGAGCACGAAACCTGACGCAGCCCTGCGGACCAGCCACAGCGAAAGCGCCATCACCAGCAACGACGGCATCAAAGGGATCAACGCCGGCCACCCTGGTGGATCGGTGGTGATGAGGTAGGCGACGAGCAGCGCGAGAACCAACCCAACAAGCAACGCCAGGACCCCGACCACAGTCGCCGCAACGACGACCGCCGGACCACCAGGGCGGATCCGCACGCAAGCCGTCATCGTCTCCCGTTTCCTCCCCCGTGGGGCGAGCCAGTCATCAGTGTCCTTGCCGGCCCCTGGCAGCTCGTGTACGACTGCACTGCTCGGGGTGCGGCCTCGGCACCCGACCCGGGGATACGCCTACAGGGCTCGTCTCATGGTAGACGGCGACGCCGCAACCGATCAGGGGAACAGGTGCACCCTCGACCCCACCCACGCCGTGCCACCGCCCTGTGTCTTCGTCCCGCCGGTGATCGGCTGAGTCAGCAGCCGTCGCTTCCGGGAAACGGGACCAAGTCGCCGGGCGCGCCGAGAAGCGCGCGCAGCCAGAGGAAGTACACCTGCCACGTGAAAGGCGCGCTGTAGGAGGTGGCGTCGGTGCAGCCGCCTTGGTGGAGTCCACCGATCACGCCGACGGTCAACGTGAGCGGCGGGAACGGGGTGCGCAGCAGCCACGGGCCTCCGCTGGTACCGGCCGGCAGGCCGTTGCAGTCGAGGGTGGGATAGCCGTCGCTCTGTCCCACGGCCTCGCTGCAGCTCAGCGGACGGTCGTTGATGCCGAAGGCATAGCCGTCGACGGTCACCGCCGTGCCCGGCTGCGGCGCGAGGCCGAGAACATTGGCCCCGACGACGTCCTGCACACCCGACCAACGCCCGTGCCACTGCTGATGGTCCAGGCGCAGGATGGCGTAGTCGTGCCGCGGATGCTGGTTGGCCAGCCAGGCAGGGTCGACGTAGGCCTCGCGAACCGTCCATACGCCGAACGGGGCCGCACCGCGGTCGTAGCCGGGGGCGAATCGGATGCCCGCCTCGGTCCCGGCGACGCAGTGCGCAGCGGTGACAATCAGATCCGCCTGCGGGCTGGCGATCACACTGGCGGAACAGAAGTGCGGCAGCACCGTGGTGAACAGAAACAGCGGTCCCACCGTCGGAATGCCGGCGACCGGGGAGGCAGCCACCGGAGTTGCGGGCGGCTGCTGCGCGTCGGCCGGTGGCGTGCCCGCGCCGAAGAGCAGCAGGAGAACCGCAAGGATCAGCGCGCGAATCGGATGCACTCGGCAATTGTGGACCCCATCAAGGGGTCGCTCAATCCAGCGTGATCGCGATGCCGACGGTGCCTTCCTTGCCGCGGCGCAACCTGCTCCCCGCCATCACCAATCGACCCTTGATGCCGTACTCCTTGGCGAGCGCGGTACGGACCCGCTCGGTGGCATCGGCGTCGAGCATCCGCGCAGTGCCACTGACGGCCTCGCCCGTCACCTTGCCGCGTACATCGCATTGCGCGACGGTGACCGCGGGGTTGCGGTGTAGACGTTTGACCTTGCCCGCATCGCGCGTGGTCCACACCACCAGCTCGCTGCCAGAGCGGGCGACCCAGACGGCCGTAGGCACCGCCGCACCGTTCGTACGGAAGGTGGTCAGCGCTACGTACTCCGCCGAGCCGAGCGTGTCCAAATCGGGAGCCATGCACCCACTCTGGCACGGACACTGGCGCTGACCCTGCGAGGATGGGACCGTGCCGACCGTTCCGCTAGAGCTCGCCGACCGCATTCGCCGACCGATTCCGCAGGACTGTGCGGTGGTTCCCCGCAGTCTGCCCATTGTCGCGCAGGGTAATCCGCATATGGCGCGGGTGGCGACGGTGACGGTGAACCCCAGCAAGCTCGAGTTCACCACCCCCAAGGGCACCTGGCTGGAGCCGGAGTACCGGCGGGTGGAGTCGCTTCGCGCGCTGGACGCCGAGGAAGCGCCTGTGCTGACCGACGAACAGGTGGCTGCGGTGGTTCAGCGAAGCTTCGGGTACTTCGCGGCCAACCCGAATCGCCCCGCCTTCGCGGCTTTGCAGGAGCTGCTGACGGGCAGCGGGGCAGGCAGCTACTACGACGACACCGCCTGCCACCTGCATCTGGTGCAGTGGGCCACCAACCCCGGCTGGAGTGGGCTGACGCCTGCGGTGCGGGCACAGCTGATCGATACCGACGCCGAGTTCCTCCGCTGGCAGCTGCGGACGGCAGCCGTGCAGCGGGTGCTGGTCAACGGCGCGAATGCGCTGGAATGGGTGGTGCGGGCGGGCTTGGTACCTGCTTTCGACCTCGAACAAGTCGATTACCGCAACGCCAGGGGACGGCCAAAGACGATGGCGCTGTCCGCGGCGAAGGTCGACGGCCTCCGGTGGCAGGGCTGGGGCATCCCGGCCGAGGACGCGCTCAGTACCGAAGGTCGAAGCAAGCGTCTGGAGTGGCTGCGCGACCGATGACTGCCCGCCCTTACAGAAATCGCGGTTGGTTACGCGCAGGTGCGGGAAAGGGCCCAGACGGCGAGGTTGGCGGGTACGGCAATTTGGTGCTCGGCCGCCGCGCGGACCACGGCACCTGACAACAGGTCGTGTTCCAGCGGCCGCCCGGCCATCCGGTCGTAGTACATGCTGGTGCCGTTGTCGTCGGGATAGCTCTGGTACGTCCGCATCACCTTGTCCACATCGGACTCATCCAGCTTCGCGCCTACCGCGACGCCCACGGCCACCGTCTCGCGCAACAATGCACGGCAGAGGTCCTGGATCTCCGGCAACTGCAAGACCTCGCAGCGTCGCCTGGTCAGCGCGGTGATCGGGTTGGAGCCGATGTTGACCATCAGCTTTCGCCACGCCGCCGTACGGAAGTCGGGGTCCTGCTTGACCAGTACCCGCTTGCCAAACAGCTCGCTGAGTCGTTGCGCTGCGGGCGATTCCGGGACGACGAGCATGTTGCCGATGTAGTGGGTGACGGCTCCGGGGCCGGTCCGCTCGGCCGAGGCGAGCACCAGAGCGGGTAACACCTGGGCTGCGCCGACCAAGGGCTGGATCCGCTCGACGTGGTCGACGCCGTTCTGCAGGACCACTACGACGGTCTCCGGGCCCACCAGGGTGTCCAGCCAGGGTTGCGTGGACGGGGTGTCCTGGGCCTTCACGGTCAGCAGCACCCAGTCGACCGGCTGCGCTTGCTCGGGCGCAGCGACGACGTGCACCGGCACGGTACGGGTTTCGCTGCCGCCCCTTCCATCCCCGGTGAGGGTGAATGCGTCCACCGGCGTCCGTGCGCAGAGCAGCGGGGGCTCCTCGAGCCAGGAGGCAGCGAGTCCGGCGACCGCTCCGGAGCCGATGATCGCGACGCGCACCCTTAACCCACCTGGTCGGTGGGCCGGATGAGCACCTCGTTGATCGCGACATGGGCGCCGTCGGCAGCCAGTGCGCGTGCCGTGGCTTCGCCGATACCTGAGCTGGCTCCGGTGACCAGCGCGACTTTTTCGTTCAGTGCAGTGCTCATGTGTCCTCCTTCGTCGGTCGTGAGTGAGAGTTGGCGGTAGGCCGCCTACTCTCACTCACGAGCGTCAGCATCTCGGGCAGGTTGAAGAACCGGGCGATCTCCAGTGCGGACTTGGGGCCCTCGGCGGGGTCGGCACCGGCGTCGAGCAAGGCCGTCACGATCGCGGCGGACTGCCGAAACACCGCCGCTCCCAGCGCAGTCTGGCCCATGTCGTTCACTCGCGAGGTGTCTGCCCCTCGGGTGAGCAGGGCGGCGACGGTGTCCGGGTGAACGTGGTAGGCGGCCAGGATCAGCAGGGTGTCTCCGGCGCTATTGGTGAGGTTGACCGGCACCCCGGCGTCGACGGCGGTGCTGAGCGATTCGGTTCGTCCCTCCCGCGCGTCGTCGAACAGGGTTTGGACGAACTCGAGCTCGTCGTCGCTCAGCGGTGCTGCCATGCCCTGAGCCTAGGGCGCGCCTGGGCCACTCGCCCACTGCCCCTTTCCTTGACTCATTCCAGACTTCGCGTTGTGATGGGCGCATCAGCTTTGGCGACGAGAGGTTCATCGATGAGCGACCAACAACCCTTGCTGACCAACCGGCAAGGTCACCGCGTCCACGACAACCAGAACCAGCGCACCGTCGGCGCCCGCGGCCCGGCGACGCTGGAGAACTACCAGTTCCTGGAGAAGATCAGCCACTTCGACCGCGAGCGGGTGCCGGAGCGCGTGGTGCACGCGCGAGGTACCACCGCGTTCGGCTACTTCGAGGCTGACGGCACCGTCGGCGACGAGCCGGTCTCCACCTACACCCGGGCCCAGTTGTTTCAGGAGAAGGGCAAGCGGACCGAGCTCGCGATCCGCTTCTCCACTGTGGCCGGCGGCCGGGACTCCTCCGAGGCCACGCGCGACCCCCGCGGCTTCGCGGTGAAGTTCTACACCGAGGCCGGAAACTGGGACCTCGTCGGTAACAACCTCGGAGTTTTCTTCATCCGGGACGCCATCAAGTTCCCCGACTTCATCCACTCCCAGAAGCCGGACCCGGTCACCTTCGAGCGTCAGCTCGCCAACCGGGTCTTCGACTTCGCGTCGCAGACTCCCGAGTCGCTGCACACCTTCTGCCTGGTGCTCAGCCCGCGGGGCATCCCCGCCAGCTACCGCACCCAGCAGGGTTTCGGCGTCAACACTTACAAGTGGGTCAACGAGCAGGGCGAGACCAAGCTGGTCAAGTACCACTGGCTGCCCAAGCAGGGCGTCAAGTCCTGGACCGAGGCCGACGCCGCGGTGAAGCAGGGCCAGGTGCTCGGCTGTCACACCAAGGATCTCTACGACGCCATCGACAACGGCGACTACCCGGAGTGGGAGCTGCACGTCCAGCTGATGGACGACCACGACCACCCCGAGCTGGACTGGGATCCGCTGGATGACACCAAGGTGTGGCCGGAGAACGACTTTCCGCTGCACAGAGTCGGCAAGATGGTGCTCAACCGCAAGCCGGAGAACTTCTTCGCCGAAAGCGAGCAGATCGCCTTCGGCACCGGCGTGCTCGTCGACGGGCTGGACTTCTCCGACGACAAGATGCTCGTGGGACGCACGTTCAGCTACTCCGACACCCAGCGCCACCGCATCGGGCCGAACTACCTGCAGCTTCCGGTCAACCGGGCCAAGAACGCGCGGGTGGCCACCAACCAGCGGGACGGGGCGATGACTTACGACGTCGGCCAGGTGAGCCCCAACCCGTCGGTGAACTACGAGCCGTCCATCAACGGTGGACTCGTCGAGGCGCCGAAGCTCGCACACAGCGAGCAGGGCCTGGAGATCACCGGCCGCCTCATCCGCGCCCGCATCCTGCGGACCAACGACTACCAGCAGCCCGGCGAGCGCTACCTGCTCTCCGAGCAGTGGGAGAAAGACGAGCTGGTGTCCAACTGGATCGGCAACCTGAGCCAGTGCGACCAGCCGATCAAGGAGCGCATGCTCTGGCACCTGTTCATGGCCGAGGATGAGCTGGGTCAGCGCGTCGGTGAGGGTCTGGGGATGACTGCGGACGACGTACGGCACCTGGAGCCGTTGGCCACGCAGACGTTGTCGGATGCGGAGCTGGAGCGGGCGGCGAACCTGGGCAAGAACGGGCCGCGTGACGTCAGCGGCGTGGTCATGACCCACTGCGTGCCGAACGAGCACGAGAAGATCGCCGACTGACCGCTCGTTTCATGCTTGGCGAAAGCCGCATTCGCACGAGAAACCGGTGCGAATGCGGCTTTCGCAGCACCTGGGCCGAGAATCGCGCCACCGTGAGAGAGTGCACGGGGACCACTCGTCATAAGGAGCACGCCCGTGGCTGTCGACCGTCTACTGCCCACCGCTGAGGCCGAGGACCTGATCGCGCTCACCCGCGACCTCGCCGACAAAGAGCTCAGGACCAGGGTCACCGAGCACGAGCGCGACGAGCGGTTCCCGGAGGGGCTGTTCGGGACGCTCGGGGCGGCCGGTCTGCTCGGGTTGCCCTACCCGGAGGACCACGGTGGTGGTGGGCAGCCCTACCAGGTGTACCTGCAGGTGCTCGAGGAGCTGGCCGCTCGCTGGGCCGCGGTGGCCGTTGCGGTCAGCGTGCACGGGCTGTCCTGCTTCCCCTTGGCAACCTCAGGAACCGTTGCGCAACAAGAGAAGTGGCTGCCGGACATGCTCGGCGGCTCGCTGCTCGGCGCTTACAGCTTGTCTGAGCCGCAGGCCGGTTCGGACGCTGCGGCGCTGACCTGCAAGGCCGAGCACACCGATGAGGGATACCGGATCAACGGCGCCAAGGCGTGGATCACCAGTGCTGGCAAGGCCGACTTCTACACGCTGTTCGCCCGCACCGGTGAGGGCTCTCGCGGGATCTCCTGCTTCCTGGTGCCTGCGGACACCACGGGCCTGAGCTTCGGCAAACCCGAAGAGAAAATGGGCTTGCGCGGGGTGCCCACCGCCGCCGCCAGCTATGACGACGCCCTGATCGACACCGACCGGCTGATCGGCCAAGAGGGCGAAGGCCTGCGGATTGCCTTCAGCGCCCTGGACTCCGGCCGCCTGGGCATCGCCGCCATCGCGGTCGGACTGGCCCAAGGTGCCTTGGACGACGCAGTCGCCTACGCCAAGGAACGGCGCACCTTCGGCAAGGCGATCATCGACCACCAGGGGTTGGGGTTCCTGCTCGCAGACATGGCCGCCGCCGTGGACTCGGCGCGGGCGACCTACCTCGACGCAGCGCGACGCCGCGATGCCGGGCGCCCCTACAGTCGTCAGGCCAGTGTCGCCAAGCTCGTCGCCACCGACGCCGCGATGAAGGTGACCACCGACGCCGTGCAGGTGCTCGGCGGTTACGGCTACGTGCGGGACTTTCCGTTGGAGCGCTACATGCGCGAGGCGAAGGTGATGCAGATCTTCGAGGGCACCAACCAGATTCAGCGCCTGGTGATCAGCCGCCAGCTCGCGGCCAGCTGAGTTTACACCGGTTCGGGCACCGTTTCGTTCGCCCACCGAACGCAGTGTTCCCCCGCACATCGAGGGCCAGCAGGGAGTACCAGCCTATTCCGTGCGCACTGATGCGGGCGTTGCCGACAGGCTAGAGCTGCAGGCGTTCCTGGTCTGGCTGCTGCGCCGGATCGATCGGGGCGATGAGGTCGGGTCGGTTGTTGCGCACGTTGCCCACGTCGGGGCTGACGACGTCGGGTTTCAGGTGTGCTTCGGGGATTTGCTCGAGCAGCTGTTGCGCGGTGGCGGGGTCCTCGCTGGAGCAGTCCAGCCACGCGTGGCGGAGTTGGGCGGGGACGATGACGGGGCACCGGTCGTGGATGTGGCCCAGGACGTCCGCGGCCGGTTGGGTGATGATGCTGCAGGTCCAGAGCCACCTGTTCGGGTCGTCGTCGGATAGGTCCGGGTCGCGCCAGAGTTCGTAGAGCCCGGCGAAAGCGAGTAGCTGGCTGCTCCCAGGGTGGTGGAGGAAGTGAGCGACCTTGCCTTGATCGGTCCGCTGCCATTCGTAGTAGCCGAGCGCAGGCACGAGGCAGCGGCGGCGGGCAGCGGTGGTTTTGAACGTGGGCTTGGTGGCGAGGCTCTCGCTGCGGGTGTTGATCATCTTTGCGGGGCCGGTGCGGGTGCGGCTCCAGTTGGGGACGAGTCCCCATTGGACGGTGCGTAGCTGGATCATCGGTGCGGTGTCAGAGCCGCTGTCGCGGGGGCGGCGTTGCATGATGACCCGCACTGGATCGGTCGGGGCGATGTTCCAAGACGGCGGTAGTTCATCGCCGATCGTCTCCCCGACGTCGAACTCGTCGGTGAGGTCGGCGGCAGAGGCAACATTGGCGAATCGACCACACATGTCGCCCAGTGTGTCGCAATAGTGCGGTCCGGGTCGACCGGGACTGGGGCAGCCCCGACTTGCCGATCGCCACTTGTCCGCGGCCACCGTCCACCACGGGTCCTGTGAGCGGGCGTCCTTGGGGCAGCGCCCGCCGACCGCCGAGGCGTTCCTCCCAGCGGTAGGCGATACCCAGCTCGGGAAGCCAGTGGGCCAGCAAATCCCGGCCCACGTCGGGACTGTTGCGACTGCCGGGGAAGCGCCGAACGTCCACCACCTGCTGTACGCCCGCGGTGCTCACAGCGTGCCGAGCTTGACGCGGTCGGTGGGGCCATGGCCGACGGTCAGCAGGCAGCGGCTCATGCAGGGTGGTCCGGTTGGTGCTCCGGGGCAATCATTTGTTCCCCGCGCTTGCGGAAGAACTTGAACCCCGGAATCCCGACAAGGCCTTCGCGCACGTCCCGGAAGACGTTGAGCAAGGCGTCAACGTCCGGACCCACCCGATCCAAGGTGCCCAGGATCGGCATGATGTCGCGTTGCATCGCCTCGACAAATGCCGGTAGCACGTCGATCAGCTTGATGGCCGAGCGCAGTTCGTCTTCGGAGAGCGACCCGACGAGTTGAGCGACCATCGGCCGCAGCTGTAACGCGATCGGCCGGTAGGCGTCGAGCAGCTGTTGGGCTTGGGCCGACGTGATCCCCGCTGAGCTCACGATGCCACCGGCGCGGTCCGTCACGGCGTCGACGCGGTGGACGGTGGTTTCGGCTCCGTCGACGACGTAGGAGACCCGGTCGACGGTATTTGCCGCATCCCCGACGATCTGTGCTGCCGCGTCGACCACCTGCGAGATGCGGGTGAGCAGCAGTTCCACCGCACTCAGCAGGTTCGCTATCCGGATCGGCAGCACGATCACGAGCGTGGCGGTGTCCACGGTCCAGCCCGCGACTGAGCGGACGGTACCGAAGAGGCCACGAGAAGGAGGAATCGCCAGCGTCATCTGCTGATCGTGCCCCAACTCACGGGACAGTGGTGATACGACGGCGCCGGTGCGCCACACTTGTCCAGTGGCGGTCATCGGGCTGGACATCGGCGGTACCAAGTTGGCCGCCGCCCACGTCGACGCCGACGGCACATTGTTGCGCATCGCCCACCGCCCCACCCCGACGACCGATGTGTGGAACAGCTGCGTCACCGTGCTGCGAGAAGTAGCCGACGGGGTGCACGTCAGCGCGGTGGGCATCGCCTGTGCCGGTCCGATCGACTTGCAGGCGGGCACGGTGAGCCCGCTCAACATCGCCGACTGGAGCCGGTTCCCGCTGCTGAATGCGGTGACCGAAGAGTTCCCCGACGCGCACGTACGCCTGGACGGGGACGGGACTTGCATGGCGGTGGCCGAGTACCGCTTCGGGGCGGGGCGTGGTGTGCCCAACCTGCTCGGGGTGGTCGCCTCCACCGGAGTCGGTGGCGGGCTGGTTCTCGACGGCAGGGCGGTCCGCGGGCGTAGCGGCAACGCCGGACACCTCGGGCACGTGGTGGTAGAGCCGGGTGGGGCGTCGTGTGCGTGCGGCGGGGTGGGTTGCCTCGAGGCGGTGGCCAGCGGTCCATCGGCGGTTCGGTGGGCACGCGAACGAGGCTGGCAAGGTACTGACGCTATCGCGCTGGCGGCGGCTGCCCGCGCTGATGAGCCGGTTGCGCGGGGCGCGCTGGCCAGAGCCGGTGCGGGATTGGGGCAGGCGTTCGCTTCCGCGGCGGCGTTGGTCGACGTAGATCTGGTCGTACTGGGTGGTGGCTTTGCAGCAGCAGGCGCGCCGTTGTGGGAGCCGATGCAGGAGGCCGTGGCCCGGCACTCCCGGCTCAGCTTCGTGCGCGGGTTGCGGGTTGTCCCTGCCGCATTGGGCGCCGAGGCCGGGTTGGTGGGCGCCGCGGCTCTCGTGCTCTGACTGTGGCGAGGTTCACCGAGCGGGCGGCTCGACTTGACCATCGTCATCATTTCGTTACCGTTGAGTCATCTCCGTGTTCCCGGTTTGATCCGGATTGCACCTGATGTCGCGTTCCGCGAGATGGTGCGCACGAAGGCGAACTGACCCCAACCCCCAAGGAATCATGACTTCCGTTACCGCAAATCTGACCCGTCACCCGATGCGGCGCGTAGTGCTGGCCGCAGCCGCGGGCGCTGCCGTGCTCTCCGCGGCCCCCGTCGCCTCGGCCGCCATCGCCCCACAGGCCGCCGCCAGCGTCAGCTCTCCCGCACTGCAGGCCATGAATGTTGCGTTGGCGCAGCAGGGCAAGCCCTATGTCTACGGTGCCACCGGGCCCGGTGCGTTCGACTGCTCCGGGCTCACCCAGTTCGCCTACGGCCAGGCCGGCATTGAGCTGCCCCGAACCAGCGAAGCTCAGGCTGGCGTCGGCGTCCCGGTGAATGCCGACCAACTGCAGCCGGGCGACCTGGTCTTCGCCTACGGCGGCGGACACGTCGGCATCTACACCGGTGACGGCAAGTACGTCTACGCGCCGACCGAGGGACAGTCGGTCAAGGTGGGTTCGGTGCCGTTCGCCGAGGTCACCGCGCTACGACACCTATAGAGCTGCGTCACCTATAAAGCGGCGTCACCTGTAGTGCGCTAGAACCAGGCCGGGTCGACGTCCAGCACCGTGGTGTCCAAGGATGCCAGCAGGTTAAGCTGGGCGTCGACTTTCGGCAGCTCCCAGCGGAAGAAGTAGCGAGCGGCGGCCCGTTTGCCGTCGTAGAACTTGCCCGTCTTGCCCTCGGTGGCGAGCAGTTGCTCCAACCACATCCACGCCACCACGGCGTGCCCCACGGCTTCCAGATACACCGAGGAATTGGCCAGGGCGACGTCCAAGTCGCCAGTAGCGAACAGTTCTGCTGTCACCACGCCGATGCGGTCGAAAACAGCGGCCAACTGCGCACCGAGCTCGCTCGGCTCACCAGCCGTGGCGCGAGCCACGCTCGCTGCCACGCTCGAGGTGAGCAGCGCCAGACCGGCACCGCCGCGCATCGTCATCTTGCGGCCGAGCAGGTCAAGCCCCTGGATGCCGTGGGTGCCCTCGTGAATCGGGTTCAACCGGTTGTCGCGGTACATCTGCTCGACGTCGTAGTCGCGGGTGTAGCCGTAACCGCCGTGTACCTGGATCGCCAGGCTGTTCGCCTCCAGGCACCACTGCGAGGGCCAGCTCTTGGCGATCGGGGTCAACACGTCCAGCAGTAGCGTCGCCTGCGCGCGGTCGGTTTCCGACGGCGCGGTGTCCTGCTCGTCCACCAGCTTTGAGCAGTACAGGCCCAGGGCCAAGCCACCTTCCACATAGGATTTCTGGGCCAGCAGCATTCGTCGGACGTCGGCGTGTTCGACGATCGCCACCGGAGCAGCACTCGGGTTCTTTCCAGTCGGCGGACGTCCCTGGGTACGGCTACGGGCGTAGTCCAGGGCGTGCAGGTATCCGGTGTAACCCAGCGCGGTAGCGCCCATGCCGACCCCCACCCGGGCCTCGTTCATCATGTGGAACATGTAGGACAGCCCGTAGTGCTCTTCACCCAGCAGGTACCCCACCGCGCCCGCCGAGCCAGCCGGGGTGTGTATGCCCTCGCCGAAGTTGAGCATGGTGTTGGTGGTGCCGCGGTAGCCCATCTTGTGGTTGAGCCCCGCCAGCACCACGTCGTTGCGTTCACCGAGACTGCCATCCGGGTTGACCAGCACCTTCGGCACGATGAACAGCGAGATGCCTTTGACGCCTGCCGGTCCACCGGGGATCTTGGCCAGCACCAGGTGCACGATGTTTTCGGTGAGCTCGTGGTCTCCGCCGGAGATCCACATTTTGTTCCCGCACAGCCGGTAGCTGCCGTCGGCCTGCGGCTCGGCGCGGGTGGTGATGTCGGCCAGCGAGGACCCGGCCTGCGGCTCCGACAAGCACATGGTGCCGAAGAAGCGGCCCTCGGTCATCGGGCGCACGTAGGTGTCCACCTGCTCGGCGGTACCGTACGCGACCAGCAGGTTGGCGTTCGCCATGGTGAGGAACGGGTACGCCGACGTCCCCACGTTCGCGGCCTGAAACCAGGCCAGTGTGGCGCGGGCAACCACGCTGGGCAGCTGCATGCCCCCGAGGCTCTCGTCGAGCTGCCCGGAGAACAGCCCGGCCGCGGCGAACACGTCGAGGGCGGCTTTGACCTCGGGGATCAGCGCCACGGTGCCGTCGGGACGCATCACCGGCTCCTGGGCGTCGGCTTTCTTGTTGTGCGGAGCAAAGTGTCTCGTGGCGATCTGTGCACTCAGGTCCAGCACCGCGTCGAAGGTCGCCCGCGAGTGCTCGGCGAAGCGCGGACGTGCGGTGAGCGCCGTGACGTCCAGCCACTCGTAGAGCAGGAATTCGAGGTCGCGCCGCGAGAGGATCAGCCCGGTGGAGTCCATGCCCGCCATCTCATCACGGTCGAATACGTAGAACTACCTACCCCGGTCTGAGTAGGACCACCGAAACGCCGCAAGGGCTCGGCCAGTCTCATCGGTGCATGGCCACGACGGCGGTAGGGCGCGGAGTTGGAGAGCTCGCGTCCAGCACAGAAAGGAGCATCCCCCCTCGTTGGTGCCGTGGAGGGAACGGCACCAGCGGGCGATACCCGTCGGCGTCTGTCCATGCGCCGAGGTCCGCGGGCCGGTCGATCATCGGCCGTCCGCGGACCTCGATCGGCTAGCGGCCCAGCGTGGCGAACTCGTCGTTGGGCTGCAGCGCCATCATGCTCGCCAACCGGTTGCTCATCGCGAAGAACGCCGTGATCGCCCCGACGTCCCACACCTCGTCTTGGGTGAGACCGCTGGCGACGGCGCGATCGATGTCGGCCTGGGTGAACCGCTCCGGCTCTCGGGTGAGCGCCAACGCCAGATCCACGATCGCCCGCCGGCGCGGTGTCAGGTCAGTTCCGTACGGATTGAGCCCCACCCGGTCGGCGTCGGGATCTTTGTCCCGTATCCGCAGGATCGCCCCGTGGGCCACGATGCAGTAGGTGCAGTGGTTGGCCCCGGAGGTGGCGACCACGACCAGCTCCCGCTCGGCCTTGCTCAACCCGTCCGAGCGGTCCATCAGCGCATCGTGCTGATCCAGGAACGCGCGGAGTTCCGCGGGACGGTGGCCCAAGGCCAGGAACACGTTGGGCACGAAGCCGGACTTCTCGGCGATCACCCCGATCCGCTCGCGGAGGTCTGGTTCCATGGCTGCGTGCTCGACGACGGGAAAGCGGCTGATCACGGCGTACCTCCTGGAATAGCCTGCACCGGTGGGGCAACGGCAGGCGAGTCCTCGCCCTCGTCGGCGTGGTAGTCCTCCGGAGCGGTGTCATCGACCCCGTTGGAGACCTTGGTCATCCGCAGGGCGAGCGTGACCAGCACACCGACGATGAGGTTCACCGCCAGGGCGATGAAGCCGACGTAGATCTGCACCTTGGAGTCGCCGAACGGAGCCCAGCCGAACACGTCGATCTTGGACAGCGGCAGGGCGGAGCCACCGAAGTGCTGCTTGCCGTTGGCGGGGTTAGCGATGCCGTAGAGCAGGAACAGACCGTAAGCCATCCCGGCGACCCAGCCGGCGATCAGCGCCCAGCGGTGGAACCAACGCGTGTACAGCGCGATGCCGACGGCAGGCAAGGTCTGCAGGATGATCACCCCGCCGATGAGTTGCAGGTCGATGGAGAACTGGGGATCCACCACGACGACGAACAGCACGGCGCCGACCTTGACCACGAGGGAGGCGAGCTTCGCCTGTGTGGCCTCCTGCTTCGGAGTGGCCGAGCAATGCAGGTACTCCTTGTAGATGTTGCGGGTCCACAGGTTGGCCGCGGCGATGGACATGATGGCCGCCGGTACCAGCGCGCCGATCCCGATGGCCGCGTAGGCGATGCCGGCGAACCAGCTAGGGAACTCATTGCTGAACAGCACCGGGATGATGGTGTTGGAGTCCGGCTTGCCCGTCGCGCCGTTGGTCAAAGGCTTCACCTTGGCCGCGATCGCCACGTAGCCCAGCAGCGCCAGCAGCCCGAGTAGGAACGAGTACGCGGGCAGCGCCACCATGTTCCGCTTGATGACGTTGCGACCCTTGGACGCCAAAATTCCGGTCACGGAGTGCGGGTAGAGGAACAGGGCCAGCGCGGAGCCGAGCGCCAGCGTGGCGTACTGCAGCTGGTTGTTGCCGGTGAGCAGGATCGATCCGGTGGCCGCTTTTGCCGGCTGGCTGGCCGTAGCGGGTTGGGGAGCGAACTTGGTCGCGGAAAGGTCGAAGATGTGGCTCCAGCCGCCGAACTTCGATGGCAGGTAGATCACCGCAACGATGATGACGAGGTAGATCAACCCGTCCTTGACGAACGCGATGAGCGCGGGCGCCCGCAGGCCCGACTTGTAGGTGTACAGCGCGAGGACGAGGAAAGCGATGAACAAGGGGAGATGCCCGGCGATGCCGCTGCCGTTGAGGCCAATGGTGCGCAGCACCGCCTCCAGGCCCACGAGCTGCAGCGCAATGTAGGGCATGGTCGCGACGATGCCAGTGATGGCGATGAGCAACGCCAACGTAGGCGACTCGTAACGTCCGCGCACGAAGTCGGCCGGCGTCACGTAACCCTTGCGCCGCGATACCGACCACATCCGAACCAGCGGCAGGAACACCAATGGATACAGCACAATGGTGTAGGGCAGCGCGAAGAAGCCGATGGCGCCGGCGCCGAAGATCAGTGCCGGTACGGCGACGAAGGTGTAGGCGGTGTAGAGGTCGCCGCCCACGAGGAACCAAGTGATCCAGGAGCCGAACTTGCGCCCGCCCAGACCCCACTCGTCCAGCGTCTCCAGCGAGTTGCTCTCCCCGCCGGATCGCCACCCCGAGGCAAAGAAGCCCATCACGGTGATCAGCAGGAACAGCACGACGAACACGGAAAGCGCGGTGATGTTGACGTTGCTCATGCGTGGTCACCTCCTGGTCGATCCTTGGTCTTGACGTAGACCAGGGCCACGCAGATCACGCCGACCGGTACCCACGCGAACTGGTACCAGTAGAAAAACGGCATGCCGAACAGTCTCGGACCGTCGAAGTTGAACCACGGGGTGATCAACATGAGCAGCGGGACGAGCAAGAGGATGTTCCAGGCGCTGGTGTGCAGCGCTTTGCGTGAATCGTCCCGTTGCGGGGCGTCCTTGTGAGAGCCGCCGCCGGGTGCAGGGGGGTGAGGCATCGAGGTTCCTTCGTGCCGCTACGGATGTGATGCGCAGCACTGTAACCCCTCTGAAAACCTGGTGATCAACCGGCAAGCTAGTGCCAGGGCCGACGGCCGTCCTTCCAGGACTGCCGTGAGGTGCGCTCGTTGTGGCGTAGCACTTCGGGAGCGCCCTCGCCAACTCCCGGGTGCTCCCCGCGTAGCTTGCGGCGTCGGACCGTTGCGGTCAAGGCGCCGAAAACAAGCCACACGGCGAGCAGCGCCCCGAGGATGACGACTGTCGTCACTTGTGCGGGAAAAGGCCGCTCCGGTGCGCTATTTCGCGCACAGGGCGTCAGCCCAACCGTTGCTTCAGCGTGTCCAGCTCGTCGTGCAGGCTGCTGGGCAGCCGGTCGCCGAACTTCGCCAGCCACTCGTCGATCATCGGCAGCTCGGCCTTCCACTCGTCGACGTCCACGGCCAAGGAGAGGTCGATGTCCTCGATCGACTCGTTGAGCCCGGACAGGTCCAGGTCGGCACTGGTGGGCACGTACCCGATGGCCGTCTCTGCGGCGGCTGCCTTGCCCTCGATGCGCTCGATGGCCCACTTCAGCACGCGGGAGTTCTCGCCGAATCCGGGCCACAGGAAGCGCTTGTCGTCCCCGCGCCGGAACCAGTTCACGTAAAAGATCTTCGGCAGCTTGGACTCGTCCGCGGACTTGCCGAGGTCGATCCAGTGCTGCAGGTAGTCACCCGCGTTATAGCCGATGAACGGCAGCATGGCCATCGGGTCGCGCCGGACGTCGCCGACCTTGCCCGCGGCCGCCGCCGTCTTCTCGCTGGACATCGTCGAGGCCATGAACACCCCGTGCTGCCAGTTGCGCGACTCGGTGACCAGGGGGATGGTCGTCGCCCGGCGGCCGCCGAAGAAGATGGCGGAGATGGGCACCCCCTGGGGGTCGTCCCACTCGTCGGCCAGCACCGGGCACTGCGCCATCGGGGTGCAGTAACGGGAGTTGGGGTGGCTGGACGGCTCACCGGACTCCGGTGTCCAGTCCTGCTGCTTCCACGAGGTCAGGTGCTGGGGCTTGCCCTCCAGTCCTTCCCACCAGACATCGCCGTCGTCGGTGAGCGCGACATTGGTGAACAGCGAGTTGCCCCGCTCGATGGTGCGCATGGCGTTGGGGTTGGTGGACCAGTTGGTCCCAGGGGCGACGCCGAAGAAGCCGAACTCCGGGTTCACCGCGTACAGCCGACCGTCCTCGCCGAAGCGCATCCAGGCGATGTCGTCGCCCAGCGTCTCGACCTTCCAACCTTCGATGGTGGGCTCCAGCATAGCCAGGTTGGTCTTGCCGCAGGAGCTGGGGAAGGCGGCCGTCACGTAGTAGACCTTGTTCTCCGGCGAGGTCAGCTTGAGGATGAGCATGTGCTCGGCCAGCCAGCCCTCGTCGTGGGCCATCACTGACGCGATGCGCAGTGCATAGCACTTCTTGCCCAGTAGGGCATTGCCGCCGTAACCGGAGCCGAAGCTCCAGATCTCGCGGTCCTCAGGGAAGTGGGTGATGTATTTGGTCTCGTTGTGCGGCCACGCGACGTCCTTCTCGCCCTCGGCCAGCGGAACCCCAACCGAGTGCAGGGCCTTGACGAACGGCGCGTCGGTGCCGAAGCGCTCCAAGGCCACATCGCCCATCCGGGTCATGATCTTCATCGACACCACGACGTACTCGGAGTCGGTGATCTCCACACCGAGCTTCGGCTCGTCGGCGCTGACCGGGCCCATGCAGAAGGGCACGACGTACATCGTGCGCCCCTTCATGGCGCCGCGGTAGCGTTCGTTGAGGGTGGCCCGCATCTTGTCGGGGTCCATCCAGTGGTTTGTCGGCCCGGCGTCCTCTTCCTTGCGTGAGCAGATGAAGGTCCGCTCCTCGACCCGGGCGACGTCAGCGGGGTCCGAGGCGCACCAGAAGGAGTTCGGCTTCTTCTCCTCGTTGAGCTTGACGAAAGTTCCGGCTTCGACGAGTTGGGCGGTGAGGCGATCCCACTCCGTGTCGGACCCGTCAACGAACACCACTCGGTCGGGCTGCGTGAGCTCCGCGACCTCCTGCACCCACGCGAGCAAACCGCGGTGCGCGGTGGGTGGGGTGCTGACCGTGTCATTGAGACCGGGAATGGTCGCTGCCGTCATCAGAATCTCCTGAAGTGGACCGAAACCGGACCTGGCCGCGCCTCGACGTCAGGCCCGACTGCGGCCCTCGAAGGGACGCGGCTCGGTTGCTCACCGATGCGGTGTGCTCGAGCGCCGGGTGTAGTACCCACAAGGTTAGCCGATGTTGGCGGCCGTGCGCCGAATCATGCTCTGTCTGATCTCTCACAGCAACACCGCCCCCACTAGGCCGTTGACCGCGGGTTATGGAGCCTGCCCGCGATGCTAGATCCGGATCCATTCGCCTGTCTGGGGGTCGATCACGGCGTGCGTCGCGGGACCTGTCGGAGGCGTCTCGGCCAGGCCACCATGGTTGCCCTCGTGCCAGGAGCCGTCGCCGGAATGCTCATAGGTCGTGAAACGGCCGTTCGCATCGACCTCCGTCACAACGTCGGGTGAGCCGTCCCCGTCGGTGTCGGTGATTAACACGGTGGAGCCGTCCGGCGTATGCGCGACGGAGGTGTCGGACACACCATCGCCGTTGGAGTCGATGGTGGGCGTTCCCGCGTCGGCCGCGGCGGCGTCGATTCCGTGCAGTGGGACGGGGTCGGCAGTGGTTGTGCTGTCCCAGTTGCCAGTGCTGGCGTCGAAGATTGCATGGCCGGTCGCGTGACCGCTGGCGTCGAACTGGGTGAGTGCGTCGGCGACGCCGTCACCGTCGGTATCGGTGTACTCGTAGCTGCCATGGTCGGTGTCCACGTGCACGGTGTCGTCGATTCCGTCGTGATTGGTGTCGACGGTGGCGTCGTAGCTGTGTTCCGTGCCGTCCACGGTGATGCTCAGTAGCTCGGTGGCGGCCTCGTCGATGTGCATGGTGTCCCCTTCGGCAGATGTGTGCACCAGATGAGACTCAGATTAGGCCGGATCGGTTCCGGCGATTTCCGGAGGTTTTCGACTCTGCTCCGCGCAGTGCTCCGAGCGCCGGTACGTAATGAAGCGGTAGTGCAGTCCGCTGCTCGAGCGCTGCCAGGCGCAGTCGCTATCGCGGCGTTGCCACACCGGCGTAAGCGCGGGTGCGTGGACATCACCGGGGAAGGATCCCTGAAGCTCTGTGACCACGAGCTTGTCGGCATGGTCCAGGGCGGTGGCGTAGACGGTGGCGCCCCCGATCACCCACACGTCACCGGTCGCCAGCTCGAGCGCCTCGGTGAGCGAGTGAGCGGTTGCGGCGCCGGGCGCCGCCCAGCCCGACTGATTGGTCAGGACGATGTTGGTCCGGCCGGGCAGCGGACGCACTTTCGGTGGTAGCGACTCCCACGTGCGGTGTCCCATCACCACCGTGTTGTCGTGCGTGGTGGCCCGGAAATGGGCGAGGTCCTCGGGCAGGTGCCAGGGCAATCTGCCGTCGCAACCGATGACCCCATTGGCGGCCTGCGCCCAGATGAGGCCGACGCTTCGCTTGCTCACTGCCACACCCCCACGTCGCTTCGCTCGCTCACTGCCACACCCCCACGTCGCTTCGCTTGCTCACTCCCACACCCCCACGTCGCTTCGCTTGCTCATACTGCGACGGGAGCGGAGATGGCCGGGTGATGCTGGTAGTCGCGCACCTCGAAGTCCTCGAACGTGTAGTCGAACAGCGAAGCGGCGTCGTGGAGCTCCAGTGTCGGGAAGGAAAATGCCTTGCGGCTCAGTTGTTCCCGCACCTGGTTGACGTGGTTGTCGTAGATGTGACAGTCACCGCCCGTCCAGACGAAGTCGCCGACACCCAAGCCGACCTGCTCGGCGATCATGTGGGTGAGCAGGGCGTAACTGGCGATGTTGAACGGGACGCCGAGGAACAGGTCGGCGCTGCGCTGGTACAGCTGACACGACAGGCGACCGTCGGCCACATAGAATTGGAACAGGGCGTGACAGGGCGGCAGCGCCATCTGCGGGATCTCACCGACGTTCCATGCCGACACGAGCATGCGTCGCGAGTCGGGATTGGTGCGCAGCGTGGCGAGCAGCTCGGTGATCTGGTCGATGTGGCGGCCATCGGGAGTCGGCCAGGAGCGCCACTGCACGCCATAGATCGGCCCCAGATCACCGTTGTCGTCTGCCCATTCGTCCCAGATGCGCACGCCGTGCTCGTGGAGCCAGGCGACGTTGTCGTCGCCGCGGAGGAACCACAGCAGCTCATTGGCGACCGACTTGAAATGCACCCGCTTGGTGGTGATCAGAGGAAAGCCGTCCGTCAGGCTGAACCGCAGCTGGTGACCGAAGATGCTGTGGGTTCCGGTGCCCGTGCGGTCGGACTTGGTGGTGCCGTGCTCGAGGACGTGGGCGAGCAGGTCCTCGTACTGAGTGTTCACGCCGATCACGATATTGCAGCGGCGGCGAGCCGTGCTTTCAGGCCGTCGAGACCCTGGATGATCATCTTCCCGTACCCGTACCCGTACCCGTACCCGTACCCGTACCCGTACCCGTACCCGTACCCGTACCCGTCATCGTCGAGCGCGTTCACGCCGGCGCGCCCCAGAGCCAGGTGTTCCGCGGCCTTCTGTCGGTCGCCGAGCTTGCGGTAGACCTCACCCAGGTTCAGGTGCAGCGAGGGGTAGAAGGCTTCGATAGAGCCAGCCGCATCAAGCGCACGGAGGTCCCAGGTGAGCTCGGCGCGTAAATCGTCCTGAACGTCGGCCATCCAGTGGGCGAGTGCGCATCGGTGCAGCGCGTCGCCGGTCTCGCCGATTTCGTTCCACAGGCCGGCGAACAGGGTTCGCGCGGCAGCGCGTTCACCCTGTTGCTGCAGCTCGATGCCACGCCCGATCCGCTCCATGATCTCGTCTGGGATCTCGTCTGGCTTGGTCACGTCGTTCCTTCCGCCATCTGGGTGCGCCAAAGTTAAGGCGACGCACCGACAGACTCGCGCCGGCAACTCGTTCGAGGCCGGATTGCTGCGTCCTGCCCGCTGCAGCCCGAGCAACTCAGCGACGAACCGTCCTGACCGTCGGGCAGACTGACCGCATGGACATCACGCAACTCATCCTCGACGACCACCACGAGCAGCGCCGGCTGTTCGCCATGCTCGAGGAGGTCGACCGGTCGGACACCGACACCCTGTCGGCCATCTGGGGCAGGCTCGCGGCGTTTCTCGAGGTGCATGCGGAAGCGGAGGAGCAGCACTTCTACCCCGAGCTGTTGAAGCTGGGCAAGGGAGCGGGCGACAAAGACAGTGCCGAGGGGGAGACCGAGGACGCGATCGAGGACCACAACGAAATACGCGATGCGGTCGCCTCAGTTGCGGAGCACCAGGTCGGCAGCACCGAGTGGTTCGGGGCAGTTGCGACAGCGAACAAAGCCAACGGTGATCACATGGCGGAGGAAGAGCGTGAGGGGCTCACCGACTTCCGGCGCAATGCCGGTTTGGACCTACGCCACCGCCTGGCGGTTGCATTTGCCAGCTTCGAGGCTGAGCACGTCACCGGCGTCAAGGCGGTCGACAAGAACCCGCAGGAATACATCGAGGAACACGAGTAGTCAGCCGCTCAACGATCGCGCAGCGCGCGTATCCGCGCCAGCAACTCCGCCGCACGCTCCCGGCCGGCAGTCAGGGCGGCCAGCTCGCGCTCGGTGCTGCGCAATTGTTCGCTGCGTTCGGCGGTATCCAGCCGGAGCGCCGCGTCCACCGCCCGCAGCTCTTGCTCGATCTGCTCCACACGTTCGGCCAGCGCGTCGTCGAGGGCCGCACCCAGCTGATGCTCGGCATCGATCAGTTGCTCGGCCACCAGCTGGTCGAGGTTGGCCCGCGCCTCGGCAAAGACCTCGGCCGACCACTGCTTCACGTGGGCTTTGTCGGCCATATGCCCCCGTGTTCGGGCCATCCACCATGCCGCACCCGCACCGAGGCCCAGGGTGAGGGGCACCAGCACCAGGTTGAGTCCGGGAACCAGGGCCAGCGGCATCAGCGCAAGCCTGCCCAGTCCCACACCGCCAGAGGCCCCGGCTACCACCATCAGCCGATCCTCGGACCCCGACGGACGTTTCTCCAGCGGGCGGATGGCGAGCGGCGTCACCTGTTGACCCGCCGACGTCGCCACCAGCGCCGACAGCTCAGCGGCAGTGAACAGCTCGGACAGGACCTCCTGCCCGAGGTGCCGTACCCGCTGCGCCAGCCCGTCGCTGACCCTCGCCGCTACCGCGGCCAGTGCTGGGTTCAGCTGCGCGGGAAGGCGATCCAGAGCCCATCGGTCTGCGGAATCGACCGTTGAGCGGAACCACGTCTGCGTCTCCCGCACGTGCCTCGCGACCTCGTGAGTGGTCTCCACCCGGGTGTGCTGCACCTGCGCACGCAACCGCATGGACCACCCACGCTGGCCTGCGCGGCGCTTGGCCTGCAGCTCCTCGCGACGGGCGCGTAGCACCTCCGCCGTGCCCGCGCCGGCCCGCAGCGCCCGTGCCCGCTCCTGGCGAGCCAGCAGCGCAACGCCCAACGCAGAGTGCAGGCCGCGGAGAGCGTTGGCCTCGCCCAGCATCACCGCACGGTCAGCCACCAATTGTTGCAAGGCGCCCTGCAACGCCGCGATGCCCGACTGCTTCCGCAAGGCCGAGGCCACGTGGGCGTTCGGGGCCTGCGCGGCCATCACGGACAATCGCGCCGCCACCGGATGGAACTGTGCATCGGCGAAGCGCGGCGCGTGCTGGGCCAGCAACGCAACGTCCGCGTCCAGCACTTCACGCCAGCCCCGATGGCTGTCGGTCTTGGTCAGCGCGAACACCACCGTCTCGACCTGTTCCGCCGCCCGCTGCAGGAACTCCAGCTCAGCACGGGTGAACGGGCTACTCGCATCGACGACCATCAGTAGAGCCGTCGCTGCGGCCGCTGCCCGCAACGCAATCTCGTTGTGTACGCCGTGCAGACCGCCGACCCCTGGGGTGTCGATGAGGGTGATGCTCTCCAGCAACGGCACGGGGCCACGTACCTCGACCGACGCGGGTGGTGCAACACCGTCGGGTAGCGCTCCGTTGATCCTGACCCAGTCGCTGAGGTGAGAAATGTCGAACGGAACCGACCCGCGGCCATCGGAATAGCAGCCTTGCGCCGACCATTCCGCGCCATACTCGAGCACCAAGTAGGTGGCCGTCGCCGTACCAGCGTCCACGGGGGACAGATCGGGGGTACCCAACAGGGCATTAACCAAGCAGCTCTTGCCGCGGTTGGTCTCACCGATGACCACCACCGTCGGCACGCTACCGCCGGCCCGCTGAGTCAACGTCAGCCGGGACGCCTGGTCGGCATCGGTTGCGGCGAGCAACGCGCTCAGCTCTGCTCGGGCGCTGCGCACCTGAGCAGGTAAAGGATTCGTCATGGATGAGTCCCCTGCAGTTGCTGCCACAGCAGGAAATATGCCCGGTGGACAACGTGGGCCACCCGCTCCTGGGCGGCGCTGGCTCCGAAGGAGGCAAATGAGCGCCACCATCCGGCTCGCTCCAGCGCGGTAGCCGACAACTGCGCCGGTGTGGCATCGGGCGTGGCCAATTGCGCCCGGGCGTCGGCGCCGGTCCCCAGCCGCACGACTTCGGCGACGAGTTCGCCATCCAATTCGACGGCACCGCCGGTGAGCAGAGTGAGCGCCTCCATTATCCGCAGCTGGTGAGCTTGAGGTAGGGCAAGCAATTCTTCGATGCCTCCGCGCACCAGCTGCTGCTCCTCGGGATCACCGGAGGACTGCGCCAGCGCGGTGAGCGAGCCTAACGCGGCAGCGGCCTTGATGCCGTCGGCCCGCGTGCTGAACACCTCGACCAGGCGGCTGCGAACCTGCACCACACCCGAGGCGCCGAACAGCGCTGCGCGCAGGCGCCCGACCGGCATGGTCGGCTCGGCGTCCAAGGCCCCCAGCGCGCAGGTGATGCCGTACAGATCGCGCCGCTCGAGCAAGCGTTGACGGACAACGACATCCACCGAACACTCGACCGAGAGGAACAGGTCCGCGGCGAGCAGCATGGCGATCCGCGTGTCTTCGTCCACTGTGGCGATCGCCCGCAGCGCGTCCGCGTCGGCGGCTTCGAAGCTGCCGCTCTCGCAGGTCTCACCGAGCAACCCGACCACGGGGAGCACGTCCGCCACCCGGGGGCCGAGCAGCTGCGCTTGACGATCGGCGAGCAACCGTGCCGCCTGCCACACGTTGCCGCCGGAGCCTGCCACCGACTCCGGCGCAACCGTATCGGCCTTGTTCAGCAGCGCGAGGGTATTCACCGGACCCGCGTCGCGGCCCGCGGTGGCGGCCGCAAACGCGGCGAGGGCGTCGGCATCATCCGCGCGGACCGACTGGGTGAGCACGTAGAGCACCGCCTCGGCCCCGACGACCGCACTGCGTGAGGTGTCGTCGAGCAAACCCGTGGTGCGTCCTGCGGATTCGGCGTCCAGTGAACCCAGACCGGGGGTGTCGATGACAGTGAGCGCGGAAAGCAGCGAGCTCGTCAGGTAGGCCTCCAGGTGGGAGACGTCCTGCAGCGGGACACCCGCTTGGCTGGCCACGTCAGCGGGGATCATCCCGTCGGCGTCGAAGGGCAAGGGCAGGCGGTGATCGTTGCGCAGCACCACTTCCACGCGGTCGACGGTGCCGTAGGAGAAGCGCGTGACCAAGTGGGTGCACTCACCGACGGCCGTGGGCGCCACCCGACGTCCGATGAGCGCATTGACCAAAGTGGACTTTCCGGAGGAGATACGCCCGGCCACCACCACCTGCAGCGGTGCCTCCAACCGCGCGATGACCTGCCGAACGCCGTCTGCGGTGGTGTCACCGCAGCGCGGGAGCAGCTGTGCGCAGGTGGCGATTACGGCGTCGCGCAGAGAAAGATCGCGCAGCGGGAGGGGGCGATCTGGCTGCATACCGGACCTTCCTCCGTGGTATCGCGTCTGTCCTCCGCCGCCTGCCGATGATCGTGCCATGACGGCCGAGGCATAGTGGCCGCGTGACCGACGACCTGCTGCCTGCTGCCGCCCCCGCGCAACGACCGCACGCCCGGGTGGTCAGCTTCCGGTCCCGCCGCGATGCCCTCACCCCCGCCAGGCAGCGCGCGTGGGACCAGTGGTGGCCGAGCCGGGGGGCCGAGGCGGGCAGCGCGCTGCTGGACACAACCGCGTGGTTCGGCCGCGAGGCGCCCCTGATCGTGGAGATCGGCTCCGGCACCGGGACGGCGACCGCGGCGATGGCCGCCGCCGAGCCGGAGCGCAACCTGTTGGCCATCGAGGTGTACCGACCGGGTCTGGCCCAGCTGTTGCAGCACTGCGTCACCGCGGACGTGCACAACGTGCGGGCGGTCCGCGGTGACGCGGTGCAGGTGCTCACGCACCAACTTGCCCCGGCCTCGCTTGCCGGCGTGCGCGTGTTCTTTCCCGACCCGTGGCCGAAGCACAAGCACCACAAGCGGCGGCTGCTGCAGCAACCTGTGGTCGGGCTGATCGCCAGTCGGCTGATGCCCGGCGCCGTGCTGCACGTAGCCACGGACTCCCTGCCCTACGCCGAGCAGGTCGCCGAGGTGGGCGATGCCGAGCCCCGTTTGCAACGGATCGGGTTCGACTCCCCGGCCGCGATGGTGCTGGAGCGTCCGGTCACCAAGTTCGAGGGGCGGGCCGAACGTGCGGGCAGCGCGATCACCGAGCTGCTGTGGGGCAGGATCACCGCATGACCTCCGGTACCGCCATCCCCTCCGCGCAGCGTGAACAGCACCGGCGCGTGCTGCTGGTGTGGGATGCCCCGAACCTCGACATGGGCTTGGGGTCGATCCTCGGTGGGCGACCGACGGCAGCGTTCCGTCCCCGCTTCGACGCACTGGGCCGCTGGCTGCTCACCCGAACCGGCGATCTCGAGCGGGAGAGCGAGGCCGGTGGCCCGCTCGAACCGGAGGCAACGGTGTTCACCAACATCGCGAACGGCACGGCGGACGTGGTCCGGCCATGGGTCGAGGCGCTGCGCAACGTCGGCTTTGCGGTGTTCGCCAAGCCGAAGCTGGATGAGTCCAGCGACGTCGACGCGGACATGTTGGACCACATCGCCCTGCGTCAGCACACCTGCGGGCTGGCCGGCATCGTCGTCGCGTCGGCCGACGGGCAGGCCTTCCGCGAGCCGCTGGAAGAGCTGGCCGCCGCGGGCGTCGCTGTGCAGGTCCTCGGCTTCCGGGAGCATGCCAGCTGGGCGGTCGCGCACCCGCAGGTGACGTTCGTCGACCTGGAGGACATTCCGGGGGTGTTCCGGGAACCGCTGCCCCGGATCAACCTGGACAACCTGCCCGACGACGGGGCCTGGCTGCAGCCGCTGCGCCCGCTTTCGGCGCTGCTCAACGGCCACTGATCGGGGGAATTGGGGCCCGTCGCGCACCGGGGGGTGGCGCGACGGGCCCTGGTAAGTGTGCCACGGATCAGCGGTCAAGTCTGGCCGGATCGACCGCGTCCGGCGCGTCTTGGGCAGACTGTCCGAGGCAGACCACTCATCGTGAGGAGCTCGTGTTGTTCGCCAGCTGGGGTGCCTTTGTGTATCGCCGTCGTCGATGGGTGCTCGCCCTGGTCGTGCTGGCGGCGGTCGGGTCCGGGCTGTTCGGGCTGGGCTTGTTCGACAGGTTGTCCCAGGGTGGTTTTGACGACCCGGCCAGCCAATCCTCGCAGGCGGCCAGGGTGGTGCAGCAGAACTTTGGTCGTACCGGCGGTGACGTGCTCGCGGTCTACACCGCGCCCGAAGGCAAGCGCATCGACGACCCGGCCATCGCGGGGCGCATCCGCGACCGTCTCGCCGCCCTGCCCCCCGACCACGTCGCCGCGGTCACCTCTCTGTGGACCACCGCCGCCCCCCAACTCATCGACCGCAGCGGCACCAGGGGTCTGGCGGTCGTGACGCTGGTCGGTGACAGCGACTCGGCCGTGCTGAACAGCTTCGCGAAGGTCAAGCAGGACTTCAATGTGGACGGCGTTCAGGTCGCTTTGGCGGGGTCAGCGCCGGTCGGCACCGAGGTCAACGAACGCACCGCGGCTGACCTGACGCGCGCGGAGAGCGTGTCGATGCCAGTGGTGCTGGTGCTGCTGTTGTTCATCTTCGGCGGCCTGATCGCGGCGTCGTTGCCCTTGGTCGTGGGCGTGCTCACCATCTTCGGGTCCATCGGTGTGCTGTGGTTGTTGAGCTTGGCAGTCCCGGTGAACTCCTTCGCGGTGAACGTAGTCACCTTGATCGGGCTTGGTCTCGCCATCGACTACGGGCTGTTCACCGTCAGCCGGTTCCGCGAGGAGCTCGCCGCGGGGCGCAGCACCAGCGCGGCCGTCAGCCGTACCGTGGCCACCGCCGGACGCACCGTGCTCGTCTCGGCCACGCTGTTGGCCGTCGCCATGTCCGGCTTGCTGCTCTTCCCGCAGGACTTCCTCAAGTCGCTGGGCTACGGCGGGATGGCCGCGGTCGGCATGGCCGCCTTGATTGCGCTGACGGTGTTGCCCGCGATCCTCGCCATGTTGGGCCCGCGCATCGACTTCCTCAGCGTTCCTGGCCGTTCCCGTCGTCGGGTGGGGGACGCGCGTTTGGACGGGGTCTGGGGGCGCTTGGCCGGCTGGGTCATGCGGCGCCCAGCCCTCGTGGCGGTGCCGATCGTGCTCGTCTTCGCGGCACTGATCGTTCCACTCGGTGGGGCGCGGTTCGGTGACGTCAACGAGCGTGCGCTGCCCGAAGACTCGCCCGCCCGTACGGCCACCGAGCTGGTGAACGCGCAGTTCCCCGCCCTCACCGCAGAGAAGGCCACACTGGTGATCAGCGGGGCGAACCCACAACAGCTGGCAACCATCGCCGGCAACGCCAGCACGGTCCGAGGGGGAGGCAAGGCGCAACCCGAGCAGTCCGACGCGGCGGTCACGGTCCTGTCCGTGCCTCTGGGCGACAACGGGAACGGAGCCCCCACCCGGCAGGAGGTGGTGCAGGAGCTGCGCGCTCTGCCCTCGCCACCGGGGACCACGCTGCTCGTCGGCGGGAAGACCGCGGCTAGCATGGACAGTCTCGCAGCACTGACCGCGACGTTGCCCTGGATGGTGCTGCTCCTGGTGAGCGCCACGTTCGTGCTGATGTCTCTCGCGTTCGGCTCGGTGGTGTTGCCGCTGAAGGCAGTGCTGATGAGTGCACTGGGCCTCGGCTCCACGCTGGGCGTGCTGACCTGGATCTTCAGCGACGGGCACCTGGCGGGACTGGTGGGCATCACACCAGGGCCGATGGAGGCCGGGGTGATGGTGCTGATGGCGGCCATCGTCTTCGGCCTGTCCACCGACTACGAGACCTTCCTGCTGTCCCGCATGGTCGAAGCCCGCGCCAAGGGGGTCAGCACCCGGGCGGCAGTGCGGGCGGGCATCGCGCAGACCGGCGGGGTGATCAGCGCGGCAGCCCTGCTGCTGGTCGTCGTCACCGGGGCATTCGCCTTCTCCGACGTCGCCACGATGCGATTCCTCGGTCTCGGGCTGATCTTCGCTCTGGCGCTGGACGCCACCGTGGTGCGGCTGATGCTCGTCCCCGCGGTGATCGCCCTGCTCGGTGACGTCACCTGGTGGGCACCGAAGTGGATGCTCCGCCTGCAGGAGCGCGCCGGCCTGGCCGAGCACGAGCCTCCGGTGGCCGACGACCCGCCGACCCAGCCGATCCCGGTGGTGCGCGCACCGACCGCTCCGGCGCGGGCGGCGGGTAAGCATCGGGCCACGCCGGAGCGACCGGGGTTCCCTGTCCCGCGCTGGTAGCGCTGCGCGTGTGCGTGAAACTTGGCGGTAGGTCGCCAAGTTTCACGCACAAGCCAGTGCCTTGGCGTAGCGGGTGCCTGCCGCTATGAGCAGCAGACCCACCACGATGAAACCACTGACGCGGAGGATCCCGTCGAGTGCGGCCAGGTCGAACAGCAGCAGCTTGGCCACCGCAGCGGCCGCCAGTACCAGTCCGGCGACCCTGGCCACGACGGCAAGACGGGAGCGGGACAGCCCCTTGCCCAGCAGTACCAGCGCGGCGACCTCCAGGTGACCGTGGCGAGGGTGTGTCCGGCGACGAACCCGTCCGAAATCGGCAGCAGCACGCCGGCCGACACGAAGGCCGTGGTGCTGCCGTACAGCGCGGCGGCGCCACCGACGACCCAGCCGGCAGGTGCGGTCCCCAGTATCCCGGACCAATGGACCTCGTAGGCCACCGCGGTTGCGGCGGCAACCAGTAACACGCAGGCGAGCACCGCAGGCCAGCTCGCGTGCCGTTGTGCAAAGCTCGCGCTGATGGCCACCAGGGGAGGCGCCTGGCCGAGCAACGTGACTATGCCGCACAGTGCGTAGGCCACCGCCACGATCAACGCCAGCTTGGACCGCATCCGGTGGGCCACCACCGTGAGCCCGATCGCGCCGACCAGCAACAGCGCAGCGCGCGAGTCGACCGTGCCTGCGATGCACACGGCCTCGAACGCGGCTACCGCCCCGGAGACGGTGAGCACGACCTGGGCGCCGCGGGGTAGCCAACGAATACCGAAGCGCAGCGCCAGCAGGGCGACGGCCAGCCCGCCGGTGACGGCCGCGGCCGGCCAGCGGTGCAGCACGACGGCGCTGAGCAGGGTGGGTGTCACCGACAACGACATCATCGCCAGGGCCAGCGCGTCGGCGCGGTCCTTGTGCAGGGCGTGCAGCGCGAACGCGACACCGACCGCGGTAACCAGGGCGCAGGTGAGCACCGTGATCCAGACCGTGCTCGCGCTGACGGTGTCCACCACGGCCAGCGAGAGCACCGCGGCCAGCACCGGGACCACCGAGCGCACGATGAACAGCAGCTTCCAGTTGTGGCGCAGCTGTAACGCCCGCCTACGACGCAGAGCACCAGCAGGACCGACGTCAGCGTGGCGTTGGGCTCACCGGTGAGCACGGGGGACAGGGCGGCAGCGCCGAGCACCGCCAGCACCGCCAGCACCTCGGAGTGCCATACGTGCGCGAGCAGCAACCCGCCGCCGGCGACACCGAGCCCCAGCAGCAATCCGGCCCAGCTGGGTAGCCAGCCGTAGTATGCGGTGGCCGCCACGACGTCCAGGTAGAGCCCGGCGGTGCCGGTACCCGCCAACGCGACGGCGCCGACGTCACCACCCTGGCGCTTGCGAAGCCAGCACGACGTGCCGATGAGAGCCGCGGCCAGCACCGCGCCTCCGATCACCCGTGGTACCGGGCCGAGATAGCCGTTTTGCACGGCGAGCACCAGGAACATCACCACCCCGAGCAGAGTGATCACCGAACCGGCGATGGCCAGCACCCGACTGGTGGCTCCCTCGCGCTGCCACCAGCTCGGACGGGGCGCTGGCGGCGGCGACATCGGCGGCGGAAATGCCATGCGCGGAGGCTGTGGTGCAGGGGTGGGGGCAAGCGGAGGGGCCTGTATGGGAACCGTCTGCGTAGGAA